>FYBJ01000386.1_pt1 | contig 18774 bp, 16 predicted proteins | sample 1134611 | NCBI WGS metagenome assembly FYBJ01 (sample SAMEA104116008, study PRJEB20421) | marine metagenome | isolation source: marine | reverse complement strand
ACGGGGGGATGCCATGAGCGATCGCCGCGGCCTGCTGATCATTCTCAGCTCACCCTCCGGGGCGGGCAAGTCCACGCTGACCAGACGGCTGCGGGCCTGGGACCCTACCCTGGATTTCTCGGTCTCGGCCACCACACGCACTCCGCGCGCGGGCGAGGTGGATGGCAAGGATTACCATTTCATGTCCGACGCCGGGTTCCGCAAATATGTGGATGACGGCTTCATGCTGGAATACGCGCAGGTCTTCGGCAATTTCTATGGCACGCCGCGCCTGCCGGTGGAGCACGCGATCGACGCCGGGCAGGACGTTCTTTTCGACATCGACTGGCAGGGCGCGCAGCAGATACAGAACTCGGTTCTGGGCAAGCATACGCTGTCGATCTTCATCCTGCCGCCCTCGATCACCGAGCTGCGGCGCAGGCTGGAAACCCGCGGACAGGACAGCAGGGAGGTGATCGACAAGCGGATGCTCAAGAGCTGGGACGAGATCAGCCACTGGGCCGAATACGAGCATGTGCTGGTCAATGACGATCTCGACGAGACCGAAGCGCGGCTGATCTCCATTGTCGAGGCCGCGCGGATGCGGCGCATTCAGCAGCCGGGCCTGACCGAGCATGTGCGGCGATTGCAGGCGGAATACGAGGGCCGGTCATGACCCTTTACGCATTGGACGGCATTCATCCCGAGACCCCCGATGACGGGGATTACTGGGTCGCACCGGGTGCGCATGTGATCGGCAAGGTCACATTGTACAGCGCCAGCTCGGTCTGGTTCGGCTGCACCCTGCGCGGCGACAATGAGCGCATCACCCTGGGCGCGGGCAGCAATATTCAGGAAAACTGCGTGCTGCACACCGACATGGGCTATCCGCTCACGATCGGCGCGGGCTGCACGATCGGGCACAAGGCGATGCTGCATGGCTGCGTGATCGGCACCAACACCCTGATCGGGATGGGGGCGACGGTGCTGAACGGGGCCGTGATCGGCGACAATTGCCTGATCGGGGCGGGGGCGCTGATCACCGAAGGCAAGCATATCCCTGATGGCAGCCTGGTGATGGGCGTGCCGGGCAAGGTGGTGCGCGCGCTGGATGCGGCGGCCATCGAGGGGCTGAAGGCCAGCGCGCGTGGCTATCAGGCCAACATGCGGCGGTTCCGTGACGGTCTGAGCGCGGTCTAGGGGTCATGAGCGGCGCGCGCCAGGAGGAGATCGACGGCCTGCTTGAGGCCGTGCCGCTGGCCGCACTCTACATCGGGGCCGATGAACGGATCGTGAGCGTGAACGTGGCGGCCCGGCGTCTTCTGGGCGAGGGGCTGGAGGGGCGGCATTTCATCACCGCGCTGCGGCAGCCGCCGGTGATGGATGCCATCGAGAACTGTCTGCGGGACCGGCTGCGCCATCGTGCGCGCTATCTGGGCAGCGACGGCGCGCAGGACACCACCTATGAGGTGACCGCCTCGCCGGTGGAATTTACCGGGCAACAGGGCGTGCTGGTGGCCTTCGAGGACATCACCCAGGTCGAGCAGGTGGGCCAGATGCGCCGCGATTTCGTGGCCAATGTCAGCCACGAGCTGCGCACGCCGCTGACCGCGCTGATGGGGTTCATCGAGACGCTGCAGGGCCCGGCCCGGGGCGATGAGGCGGCGACCGAACGGTTTCTGGGCACCATGTATGCCGAGGCCACGCGGATGGAGCGGCTGGTGCGCGATCTGCTCGCCCTGAGCCGGGTCGAGGGCGAGGCGCGGATGCGGCCCGACGCACCGCAGGACCTGGGCGCGCTTCTGGGCAGTGTCGTGCATACACTCCGGCCGCTGACCGGGGAGGCGGGGGTCAAGGTCCGTCTCACCCATCCCGCAGCGCCTGTCGTGGTGCCGGGGGATGCCGACCAGCTGCGTCAGGTGGCCACGAACCTCATCGAGAACGCCGTCAAATATGGCGGGCCGGGGGGTGCGGTGCGCGTGGGGCTGGAGATCGAGCGCAACGAGCCGAACCTGCGCGCCGATGCCGCCGTGATCACCGTGGCCGACAATGGCCCGGGCATCGATCCGGTGCATATCCCGCGCCTGACCGAGCGATTCTACCGCGTGGACAGTCACAGGAGCCGCGAAATGGGCGGCACCGGGCTGGGTCTTGCCATCGTCAAGCATATCGTGAACCGCCACCGGGGCCGGTTGCGGATCGACAGCGCACCGGGAAAGGGTAGCGTTTTCAGGGTGATACTGCCGCTTTCCCTGTCGTGACTGGCGGGTTTGCGTGCCGCGCATGACGCCGCGCGCCGATTGTCATGAAGCCGTTACAAAACTTTAACAAAAGGGTCGTGCAGGACGCGTAGCCCGGCAGCAGGGTCGCCGATGGTGCGACCGCTGCCATACTCAGACAGGAGTGACACATGTCCCATCTTTCCCGTATCGTACCGGCCCTGGCCGTCCTGGCCGCCACCGCCTCGGTGGCGCAGGCGCGTGAAAACGTGCAGGTGGCCGGGTCCTCGACCGTGCTGCCTTATGCGGCCATCGTGGCCGAGGCCTTTGGCGAAAACTTCGACTATCCGACGCCGGTCGTGGAATCGGGCGGCTCGTCGGCGGGCCTCAAGCGCTTTTGCGACGGCGTGGGCGAGAACACGATCGACATCGCCAATGCCAGCCGCCGGATCCGTGACAACGAGATCAAGGCCTGTGCCGAAAACGGCGTGACCGACATCATCGAAGTGCGCATCGGCTATGACGGCATCGTCTTTGCCAGCCAGAAGACCGGCCCCGCCTTCACCGGCTTCGAGCCCGCCGACTGGTTCAACGCGCTGAGCCCGATGGTCGTCAGGGACGGTGCGCTGATCGCGAACCCGTACCAGAACTGGGCCGATTTCAACCCGGCGCTGCCCGATGTCGGGATCGCGGCCTTCATCCCCGGCACCAAGCACGGCACGCGCGAGGTGTTCGAGGAAAAGGTGCTGGTCGAAGGCTGCAAGGCCACCGGTGCCTATGACCTCTTCCTTGCCGCTGCGGCGGGCGACGACGACAAGGCCAAAAAGAAGGCCGCCACGAAGATGTGCTACGAGGTGCGCACCGACGGCAAATCCGTGGACATCGACGGCGACTATACCGAAACGCTGGCGCGCATCGACGCCAACAAGGACGGCGTGGGTGTCTTCGGCCTGGCCTTTTACGAGAACAACACCGGCACGCTCAAGGTTGCCACGATGGGCGGTGTCAGCCCCTCGACCGAAACCATCGCGTCGGGTGAGTACCCGGTGTCGCGTCCGCTGTTCTTCTACATCAAGAAGGCGCATATCGGCGTGATCCCCGGCCTCAAGGAGTTCGCCGAGTTCTTTGTCAGCGACGAGGTCGCCGGTCCCGACGGCCCGCTGGCCGAATACGGGCTGGTTTCGGACCCCGAGCTGGCCGACACGCAAGCCGCCGTGTCCGACGAGACGACGATCGGAGAGGGCATCTAGGCCTTGCGGGGCCCGGGCCTGACCCGGGACCTTGTTTCACCACCGATCCGGGGCCGTGGAGGCCCCGGGTCAGGCCCGGGACAGGTGGTCCGGTTTCGGGCGAGCCGCAACAAACGGGCAGAGCGGCGCAAGGGTCGCCGCGCGCCCGGACCTGACGCAAGACAGCCCGGACGGACGGGCGGTTTGGAGGACAGATGCCGGCAATCTGGCTGATCATGATCGTCGCGGCGCTGGCCGGGGCCGGATATGTCGGGGGGCGGGCGCGGGCGCTGGCCTCGGCGGGCGGCAGCATCCGCAACCTGCATTCGCTGCCCTCCTATTACGGTGCCCATGTCGCGCTGATGGCGCTGGTGCCGGCGCTGGCGCTGATGCTGGTCTGGCTGATCGCGCAGCCGATGATCGTCAACGGGCTGGTGTCGGGCGACATTCCCGCCAGCGCCGTGCCCGAGGCCGGGTCGCTGAGCCTGGTGATGAGCGATGTGCGCCGCGTGGCCGACGGATTGAACGTCGCGGTGGCCCAGGGGGTCATGACACCCGCCCAGGCGGCGGCACTGGAGGCGGGGGCGGATGTGCGCGGAGTGCTGGCCGGGGTCGGCGTGGCCCTGGGACAGGACGTCACCGCCCCGGTGCTGGAGGCCGCGCAGCGCTATCGCGACCTGACCGGCACGGGCCGCCGGGCGATGAGCATCGCGGTGCTGATCCTGGCCGTGGCGGGCTTTCTCTGGGCACTGAGCCGCACCCACGGGGATTTTCGCGCCCGCAACGTGGTCGAGAGCGGCATTCGCCTGGCGCTGATCCTCGCCGCGTCGATTGCGATCCTGACGACGCTGGGCATTGTGCTGTCGCTGATTTTCAACACGATCGAATTCTTCCGCATCTACCCGGCGCGCGATTTTTTCCTCTCGACCACCTGGTCGCCCAGTTTCGGCGGCGGCTCCGAGCTGGGCATCTGGCCGCTTCTGTGGGGGACGTTCTACATCTCGCTGATCGCGCTGGCGGTGGCGGTGCCCATCGGGCTGTTCGCCGCGATCTACCTTTCGGAATATGCCAGCCCGGCGATGCGCGCCGTGGCCAAGCCCCTGATCGAGGTTCTGGCGGGCATTCCCACCATCGTCTACGGGCTGTTCGCCCTGCTCACGGTCGGCCCGCTGCTGGTCGCCGTGTTCGGCGACGGGGGCCTTGGCATCATGCAGGCCGGAACGGCGGTGATGACGGCGGGGCTGGTGATGGGGGTCATGCTGATCCCGTTCGTGAGTTCGCTGAGCGATGACATCATCAACGCGGTGCCGCAGGCGATGCGCGACGGCTCCTACGGGCTGGGGGCGACGCGGTCCGAGACCATCCGGCAGGTGATCATTCCGGCCGCGCTGCCGGGCATCGTGGGTGCGATCCTGCTGGCCGCCTCGCGTGCCATCGGCGAAACGATGATCGTTGTGCTGGGGGCGGGGGCCGCCGCCCGGCTCAGCCTCAATCCGTTCGAGGCGATGACCACCGTGACGGCCAAGATCGTGAGCCAGCTGACGGGGGACGCGGATTTCGCCAGCCCCGAGGCGCTGGTGGCCTTTGCGCTTGGCATCACGCTTTTTGTCATCACGCTCATCCTCAATGTCGTGGCGCTCGTCATCGTGCGCAAATACCGGGAGCAGTACGAATGAGTGACGCAAGCCTGAGCGGCCCGGCCAAGGGCAAATCGCTGATCGTGCCGGATGCGCGCACCCAGCGGCGCAACCGCGCCGAGGCGCGGTTCCGGATGTACGGGCTGATCGCCATCGTGACCGGGCTGGTGTTTCTCGCGACGCTGCTCGGGGTCATCGTCTGGAACGGTGTCGGCGCCTTTCAGCAGAGCTTTGTCACCACGAGCGTCTATCTGGACCCGGCCAAGCTGGACAAGAAGGGCGAGCGCAACCTCGACGACATCAAGAAGGCCTCGACCTTTGCCTATGCGCCGCTGATCCAGGCGGGCCTTCTGGCCGAGGTCGAGAGCCTTGGCATCGACACGCCGCTTGCGAAGGCCAAGGAGATGAAGAACCTGCTGTCGGCCAGCGCCGCCGCCCAGCTGCGCGATTTCGTCATCGCAAATCCCGACCGGATCGGCGACACCGTGGAGTTCCGGCTGCTGGCCTCGTCGCGTGTGGACAGCTATCTCAAGGGCCGGCTGGCGCGCGCGGATGTGGCCGAGGACAAGAACATCTCGGTCGAGCAGCTGGACCTGGTGGACGCGCTGCGCGCGGCGGGGGTGATCGCCAAGGGCTTCAACGCGAGCTTCATCACCGGGGCGGATGCGTCCGAGTCGCGCCCCGAACAGGCCGGGATCGGGGTCAGCATGGTGGGGTCGTTCTTCATGATGCTGGTGGTGCTGGGCCTGAGCCTGCCGATCGGGGTCGCGGCCTCGATCTATCTTGAGGAATTCGCGCCCCGGAACCGGGTCACGGACCTGATCGAGGTCAACATCTCGAACCTGGCCGCGGTGCCGTCCATCGTGTTCGGCATCTTGGGCCTTGCGGTCTTCATCCAGTTCATGCACCTGCCGCAATCGGCCCCGATCGTGGGCGGGCTGGTGCTGACGCTGATGACATTGCCCCGGGTGATCATCCCGGCCCGCGCGGCGCTGAGCGCGGTTCCGCCATCGATCCGCGAGGCCGCCCTGGGTGTGGGCGCCTCGCGGACCCAGACCGTGTTCCACCATGTGCTGCCGCTGGCGATGCCGGGCATCCTCACCGGCATCATCATCGGCATGGCACAGGCCCTGGGCGAGACCGCGCCGCTTCTGCTGATCGGGATGGTGGGATATATCGCGACCAATGCGCCGGACGGCGTCCTCGACGGGTTCTTCGCGCCCAACTCGGCGATGCCCGCGCAGATTTACGAATGGGCCAAGCGCGCCGATCCGGCCTATTACGAACGCGCCTGGGGCGGCATCATCATCCTGCTGGCCTTTCTGCTGACCATGAACATCATCGCCATCATCCTGCGCCGCCGCTTCGAGCGCCGCTGGTAAGACTTCCAAGGACCGGATACCATGTACGACACGTCACAGACGGGGGCCCCTGTGGACCAGACCGACACCCAGACCGACATCAAGTTTTCCGCCCGCAACGTGCAGGTCTACTATGCCGACAACCACGCCATCAAGGACGTGGACGTGGACCTGCAGGACAAGACCGTGACCGCCTTCATCGGCCCCTCGGGCTGTGGCAAGTCCACCTTTCTGCGCTGTCTGAACCGGATGAACGACACGATCCCCATCTGCCGGGTCGAGGGCGACATCCTTCTGGATGGCGAGGACATCTATGACAGGGCGGTGGACCCGGTGCAGCTGCGCGCCAAGGTCGGCATGGTGTTTCAGAAACCCAACCCGTTTCCCAAGTCGATCTATGACAATGTCGCTTATGGTCCGCGCATTCACGGGCTGGCCAGGGGCAAGGCCGAGATGGATGAGATCGTCGAGAAATCCCTGCGCCGCGCCGCACTCTGGGACGAGGCCAAGGACCGGCTGGACGCCCCCGGCACCGGCCTGTCGGGCGGGCAGCAGCAGCGCCTGTGCATCGCCCGCGCCGTGGCCACCGAACCCGAAGTCCTGCTGATGGACGAGCCGTGCAGCGCGCTCGACCCGATCGCCACCGCGCAGATCGAGGAGCTGATGGACGAGCTGCGGCAGAACTATTCGGTGGTGATCGTCACCCACTCGATGCAGCAGGCCGCCCGGGTCAGCCAGAAGACCGCGTTCTTCCACCTCGGCAACCTGGTGGAGTTCGGCGAAACGGGCCACATATTCACCAACCCGCAGGACCCGCGCACCGAAAGCTATATCACCGGCCGGATCGGGTAAGGAGCAGGCACATGCCGCATACACATATCGCATCCGCCTTTGACCGCGATCTCGAAGCCATCCAGGCCAGGATCATGAAGATGGGCGGGCTGGTCGAAGAGGCCATCATGAGCGCCGCCGTCTCGCTGGAAGAGCGTGACGAGAAGCTGGCCGAAACCGTGCGCGGCCGCGACAAGGCCATCGACGCGCTCGAAGAGCAGATCAACCAGGAGGTCGCGCGCCTGATCGCCCTGCGCGCACCGACCGCCATCGACCTGAGGCTGGTGCTGAGCGTGCTCAAGGTCAGCGGCAATCTGGAACGGATCGGCGACTATGCCAAGAACATGGCCAAGCGCACCACCGTGCTGGCGGGCATGTCGCCGGTCAACGGGTCCTCCGCCGCCCTGCGGCGCATGGCGCGCGAAGTGGAGCGGATGCTCAAGGATGCGCTCGACGCCTATATCCGGCGCGATGCGGAGCTGGCGCTGGACGTCATGCGGCGCGACCACGAGGTCGACCAGATGTACAACGCGCTGTTTCGCGAATTCCTGACCTTCATGATGGAGGACCCGCGCAACATCACGCCCTGTATGCACCTGCATTTCATCGCCAAGAACACCGAGCGGATGGGCGACCACGTGACCTCGATCGCCGAACAGGTGGTGTATCTCGTGACCGGCGAGATGCCCGACGATGCGCGGCCCAAGGGCGATGACACCTCGACCAATCCCGAGCTGTCGCACACGGATGAGGAAGAATGAGAGGATGCTGGACATGAGCGTTCAGGCCCCATGCGTGCTGCTGGTCGAGGATGAACCCGCGCAGCGCGAGATCCTGACCTATAACCTGGAGGCGGACGGCTTCCGGGTGGCGGCGGCGGAAAACGGCGAGGAGGCGCTGTTGCTGGTCGAAGAGGTGGCCCCCGACATCATCGTGCTGGACTGGATGCTGCCCAACGTGTCGGGCATAGAAATCTGCCGCCAGCTGAAGACCCGAAACGACACGCGGGCGGTGCCGATCATCATGCTCTCGGCGCGCTCCGAAGAGGTGGACCGGGTGAGGGGGCTGGAGACCGGCGCGGATGACTATGTGGTCAAGCCCTATTCGGTGGTCGAGCTGATGGCGCGGGTGCGTGCGCAGCTGCGCCGGACGCGACCTGCGGCGATGGGCGAGCGGCTGGAATATGGCGACATCGTGCTGGACGCCGAAACCCACCGCGTGACGCGCGGCGGCAGGGCGCTGAAACTGGGACCGACCGAGTTCCGGCTGCTGAGCACCTTCATGGAAAAGCCGGGCCGGGTCTGGAGCCGCGAGCATCTGCTCGACCGGGTCTGGGGGCGGGACATCTATGTCGACACCCGCACCGTGGACGTGCATGTCGGGCGGCTCAGAAAGGCGCTGTGCCGGCATGGCGGCGACGATCCGCTGCGCACGGTGCGCGGTGCGGGCTACGCGCTCGGCTGATCAGGGGCGCGATTTCTTGCAAGAAACCGGTCCGGAATTTTGCAAAATTCCGCGCGGTCCAAAGCGTTTCGCAAAATGCGTTAGCGGGGCAGCAGGTCCTCGTCATCGGTCTGCGTGGCCAGCCAGTCGCGAAAGGCGGTGAGCGCCGGGCTGGCCGCGCGGGTCTCGGGCCACAGAAGGTAGTAGGCACCGGGCACCTGCGTGGGCGGCCCCCAGGCGGGCCTGAGACGCCCCGAGGCGATGTCCGGCTGGGCCAGATAGGTCGGCAGCAGCCCCACACCCAGACCATGCTGCGCGGCCTGAAGGATCGTCGCGAACTGGTCGTGGCGGGTGCCGGCGACGCGGGGGGCGTCAACGCCGTGGGCGGCGAACCAGTGCGCCCAGGCCTCGGGCCGTGTTTCGATCTGCAAAAGCGGCAGGGCGGCGAGGTCCGCGGCTGCCCGGACCGGGTTCCGGGTCAGGAAATCGGGCGAGGCCACGGGCAGGACGGATTCCGCGCGCAGCCGCATATGGCCCGTTTGCGGCCAGTCAGGTGTGCCGAAATGTATCGCTGCATCAATGTCTTCTGCGGCGAAGTTGAACGGCTTCAACCGGGTCGAGAGGTTGATCGTCACTTCCGGATGGGCGCGGGCGAAATCCGGCAGGCGCGGCACCAGCCAGCGCATTCCGAAAGTGGGCAGGATCGCCAGGTTGAGCCGCCCGTCCGCTGGCGGGCTGGCCAGCCTCAGCGACGCCTGCGCCACCCGCGCCAGCACGTCGCGCATCTCGGCGGCATAGTCCTGCGCGGCGGGGGTCAGCACTAGGTTGCGCCCCTCGCGCACGAACAGCGCCACGCCCAGGCGGCCCTCCAGCGTCTTCAACTGCCGGCTTACCGCGCTTTGCGTGAGCCCGAGCGCCTGGCCGGCCGCGGCCATGCTGCCCAGGCGGTCGAAGGCTTCGAGCGTGCGCAGGCCGGTCATGCCGGGCATATGGGATCGCGATGCCATATATGCGCTTTCCTCAAGTAACAATGCGTAATTGGCGTTATTATTGCGTGAAATTCTCATATATACCAGCCGCCAAAGCCGCATATCCTCACCACGCTCTCAAAAGGAGACAAGAAATGTCCCTCGATACCGCGCCGCTCAAGGCCAAGGACGCGCCCGATCTGGGCCCGTTCGACTGGGCCGATCCTTTCCTGCTGAATGATCAGCTGGACGAAGACGAACGCATGATCGCCGGGAGCGCGCGCAGTTTCGCGCAGGAAAAGCTGCAGCCGCGCGTCATCAGGGCCTATGCGGACGAGGCCGTGGAGCCGGAGATTTTCGCCGAGATGGGCGCGATGGGCCTTCTGGGCACGACGATCCCCGAAGAATATGGCGGGCTGGGCGGCAGCTATGTAAGCTACGGCCTTGTCGCGCGCGAGATCGAGCGGGTGGACAGCGGATACCGCTCGATGATGAGCGTGCAGTCTTCGCTGGTGATGTACCCGATCTATGCCTATGGGTCCGAAGAACAGCGGCAGAAATACCTGCCCCGGCTGGCCAGCGGCGAGTTCATCGGCTGTTTCGGCCTGACCGAACCCGATGCGGGCAGTGATCCGGCAGGCATGAAGACGCGCGCCGAGAAGACCGGCGGCGGCTATCGGCTCACCGGCTCCAAGATGTGGATTTCCAACTCTCCCATTGCGGATGTCTTTGTGGTCTGGGCCATATCCGAGGCCCATGACGGCAAGATCCGCGGCTTTGTCCTGGACAAGGGCATGACCGGGCTCAGCGCGCCCAAGATCGCGGGCAAGCAATCGCTGCGCGCCTCGGTGACCGGCGAAATCGTCATGGACGGCGTCGAGCTGGGCGAGGAGGCGCTTTTGCCCAACGTGCAGGGGCTCAAGGGGCCGTTCGGCTGTCTGAACCGGGCGCGCTATGGCATCGGATGGGGTGTCATGGGCGCGGCCGAGTTCTGCTGGCACGCGGCGCGGCAATACGGGCTGGACCGGCACCAGTTCCGCCGCCCGCTGGCGCAGACACAGCTGTATCAGAAGAAGCTGGCGGACATGCAGACCGAGATCACGCTGGGCCTTCAGGCGGCGCTGCGCGTGGGGCGGCTGATGGACGGGGCGCGGGCCGCGCCCGAGATGATCAGCCTCATCAAGCGCAACAATTGCGGCAAGGCGCTGGACATCGCGCGCATGGCCCGCGACATGCATGGCGGCAACGGGATTTCCGAGGAGTTCCAGGTGATCCGCCACATGATGAACCTGGAGACGGTGAACACCTACGAGGGCACCCATGACGTGCACGCCCTGATCCTGGGCCGGGCGCAGACGGGGCTTCAGGCGTTCTTCTGATCCTGCCGGCACCGGCACCGGCATCGGCACCGGCATCGGCATCGCGACAGCGCGCCCTGCGGGGCGCGCTTTTCGTTTGCGTCACTGCCTCTCGTGGCGCCGTGACGCTGATGTGACGCTGCGGTGCGCCGCGCCGGACAAGCTGTGATTCGACAGACGGATTACAGCGTGGGAGCGCGGTGTGCATGGCCCTTGTGGGTGCGGTTCATTCAGTGGGAGAGTCGCTGGTCAATCATCTGACCGGCGCACATGCGATCCTGCGGGCCGCCGAGAGCGCCGTGGCCGAGGACGACAGGACCGTCCCCGAATGCAAGTTCGAACAGCTCTCCGGCGCGCAGCTCAATACCAATTTCACCCCCGGCGAGAACCTGATGACGCTGCATCTCTTTCGCGTCGGTCAGGACCGCAACATGCACACCGCCTCGGACCCTCGGTTTCCGGGCGATCCCCGGGCGCGACCCCTCAGTCTGGAGCTGCATTACCTGCTCACTGCCTGGGCGGCGGATGCGCGCGACGAACACACGCTGATGGCCTGGACCATGCTGGAGCTGGAGAAGGCGGGGTTTCTGGATGCGGCCCTTCTGCGGCCGCGCCGCCACTGGCAGGCCGAGGAAACGGTGCAGTTGCAGCTCAGCGAGATGGGCCATGAGGACATGATGCGCATCTGGGAGGCGCTGCAACCCGATTACCGGCTGTCGGTGACCTACATAGCGCGCCCCGTCCGGATCGAGACCGGGCGGCAGCGCGCCAGCACGCCGGTCATCGCGACACGGCTGGAGCTGACCGAGATGCCGGACGAGGAGCGCGAGGATGCTTGATCGCCCGGCACGTCTCGATCGGCTGGATCAGCGCGTCCTGGGTGGTTTCCGGGTGGTGGATCAGCTCACGGGACGCACCATCAGGCACGGGCTGAAGGTGAAGGCGCCGGGGCTGTCGCTGATCCGCACGCCCACCGGCATCTGGGCCGTCACGGGGGCCGAAGGGATGGCCGCCTATGCGCGCGCCTTTGATCCGGTCCCGGCGCAGGTGGCGCGCGAGTTCACGCTGACCATCACCGACACGCAGCGGCGCTATGATCCCATCGAAGTGCCCATCACCCTGCCGCGCAATGCCGCGCCCGATGCCGCCCCCGCCGACAGGGTGGACACCCCCGTCGAGATCGCCATGCCCTCGTCCCCCGGACGCGGGACCGAGGCCGGGTGGAGCACTGTCACGGTCGAGGTCATGACGCCCGGCGACCTGCCGGTCATCGGCGCGCTGGTCCAGGTGCTTGATGCCGGCACCGCGAATGAGCGCGGCTGGGCCCTCACCGGGCTGCGCGGGCAGGCGGTCGTGCCGCTCACCGGGATCGCGCATATGCAGGATGTCACGGTGCCCGATGATGGCGACATCACGGATGACGACGACGATCCCGACATCGCCACGATCACCGCAATCACGGCGCTGGACATCGCCGTGACCGCCGAGGCCAGCCAGCCCTGGCCCGCACGTCCCGTTGTGCTGCGCAGCGGCGATGCCGCCCTCAGAACAGCCGCATCCGCGGCCCCGATCACCTTGCAAGCCGGGGGTGTTGCCCACGCCCGGATCACCCTGACGCTGACCTGAACGAGATGCGCCAAGCCGGCGCGGCAGAGGAGGACAACCATGGTAGAGCTACTGGCACCAGGCGTATACACGATCGAGACGAGCTTTCGGGCGCGATCCATCCAGGGGGTCGGCACCTCGACCACCGGCTTTGTGGGCATGGCCCGCTCGGGCCCCGTGGGCGGACCGCCACAGCTGATCACCTCCTTTGCCGAGTTCGAGCGCATCTACGGAGGCCTCACGGACCTCGATGCGACCGGGCTGGGCGATGCGCCCAGGACGAATTTCGCGGCCCATGCGGTTCGCGGCTTTTTCACCGAACAGGGCGCACGGGTCTATTTCAGCCGGGCGTTTTCGCCGCGCGACGACAGCGATGACGGGCGCGCGCGCGTGGCGCTGCGGGACAGCGGCACCGAGAGCTTCACGATCTCGGCACGGTTTCCGGGGGCCGCGGGAAATGGCCGGCTGGACGTTTCGGAGGCGGTCACGCCGGTCACCGAAAAGGCGCTCGAAACCGCACCTGTGAACAGCATGGCGCGCACCCGGGGCCGATCGGCCAGCCCGGCGAGCCTTGCGGCCACGGCCGCACCTGCTCTGGTCGCGGCAGGGTCGGTTCTGGACATCGCCGTGGATGGCGGTGCCGCACAGCAGGCCACGCTGGACGCCACGCCCGCGGTGATCACCTGGGACCTGCCGGCGGCCAGCGTGGCCGTGCCTGCGGGATCGTCGATCATCATCACCGTGGACGGCTTGCGCCAGATCATCCCGCTGGGCGGGGACGGCTCGCCCCGGACCTCGACCCAGATCGTCAATGCGATCCGGGCCGGGCTGCAACGGGCCACGGTCTCGCGCTCGAACGAGACGGTGACGATCACCAGCAGCGTGGCGGGCAGCGGCATTTCCATGACGCTCGAGGCCAATGCCGACATCGCGGCCCCCGCCGAGACCCAGAACGGCACCGGCATTGCGCGCATGGACCGGATCACGGCCAGCGACATCAATGCCGCCCTCAATGCGGCGACCATTTCGGGCGTCCGCGCCACCAGCGCCGCGGGCGGTCAGCTGATCCTGATGAGCGACACTGCGGGCGCGACATCGGCGCTCGACATTTCAGGCACCGATGCCGGCGTGCGCGGCGCGCTTGGGTTTCAGGCCGCCAGTGCCACAGGTGCTGACGGCCAGCCGCAGGCGTTTTTCCTGCGCCAGACCGGTGCCGCAGTGGGCTGGCATCGCTATGTGCTGAACGGCGCGGGCACCGCCTGGGAAACCGACAGCACGCTGGTTGACCCGGCCGCCGAGCTGGGCTCTGACGGCTATCTCGTGGCGGTCAATTTTACCTATGTGAATGCCGACGAGGTGCCGCTGAGCTACGAGGCGCTGAGCCTGGTCGAAGACCACCCGCGCCATTTCCGCAACCGGATGAAGGTGCTGTCCGCGCTCGACATCGCCCGCGGCGCGCAGGAGCCGGTGGCCGATCCGCTGATGGCGACGGTGCCCGCGGCGCTGAACGCCGTGGACCTGCACGACGCGCTGTTCAGCGGCGCGCCCGAGACCGGCGACGGGATCAAGGCGGTCAGCCACCAGCTGAGCAACGGCAATGACGGCGCGCTGCCGGCGCTGTCGGAATGGCAGGAGGCGCTCGATGGGCTCAACCGGTATGACGACATCGCGATTGTCGCGGCGCCGGGCAGTTCGGCCTACAACCTCGTCAGCCAGCCGATGCGCGACGCGCTGACCGGGCACGCGGCCACGAGCGGGTTCCGCATCGCGGTGCTGGATCCGCCCCCGGGCGAGACGCTGGACAGCCTGCGCACCACGCGCGGGCGCACCGACAGCAGCTTTGCCGCGCTCTATGCGCCCTGGATCGTGATCGCCAACCCGATGGCACGGCCCGGCAACGAGGCGATCCCGCGTGAATTGCTGGTGCCGCCCTCGGGCCAGATCTGCGGCATCTATGCCCGCAATGACCAGCTGCGCGGGGTGCACAAGACACCCGCAAACGAGGTGATCCGCAGCGCGCTCGGCTTCGAGACCGACTATAACCAGGCCCAGCAGGGTGTTCTGAACCCGCTTGGCATCAACTGTCTGCGCACGCTGAAGGGCCGGGGCAACCGGGTCTATGGCGGGCGGCTGGCCACGTCGGACCGCGAGGTTCTGTATGTCAGCGACCGGCGCTATATCAACTTCGTCAAACGCTCGCTCTACGAGAGTATGCAATGGGCGGTCTTCGAACCCAACGGGCCCGAGCTGTGGACCAATATCCGCGAGGCGGTGGCGTCCTTCCTCTACAACCAGTGGTTCAACGGCGCACTTTTCGGGGCGACGCCCACCGAGGCGTTCTTCGTGATCTGCGACCGGTCGGTCATGACGCAGGCGGATCTGGATAACGGGCGGGCCGTCGCGCAGGTGGGGCTTGCGCTCCTCAAGCCGGCGGAATTCGTCGTCTTCAACATCGGGCAGAAGACTGCCGACATGGGTATCTGAGGAGGAGTGAACAATGTCCCGTACCATGCCATATGGCAATTTCAACTTTCGCGTGCTGGTCGAGAATGACGAGGTGATCGGCGGGTTTTCGGATATTGACGGGCTCAATTCCGAAACGAACATGGCCGAGTATCGTGCCGGAAACGCAGCGGAAAATCATGTTTCCAAGGTGCCCGGGGTGCACAAGTTCGAGAATGTCACGCTCAAGCGCGGCATCGTCGACAGCACCGCCTTCTGGGAGTGGATGACCGACACCTGGACCCTGGGCCCCGGTGCCAAGCGCGACGTGCGCATCGAGATGATGGACGAGGCCCATAACGCCGTCCAGCACTGGGTGCTGCACGGGGCCGTGCCGTCGAAATACACCGGCCCCACGCTGGCCGGTGCCGGCGGCACCGAGGTCGCGATGGAAGAGTGGCAGATCACCTATGACATGATGGAGTTCAAGCAGCTCGTCGCGTCCTCGGCCTGATCCTCCATCCGATCCGGGCGTTCCCGGCATGAGACCGGGCGCGCCCATGCCTTCGGGCCCTGTCCACAGACATTTGCGAGGACATCGTTTCGATGCTCTATGACCAGGTACAGTTTGACGGCGTGTCCGCCCCCTCGGCCGAAGGGCCGGTGCGGCTGGACATCGCCTGTGTGCTGGGCTTCGTGGCGCCCCGCGAAGGGGCCGTGGCCGCGCCGGGTCTGGCGCCGGGTCTGGCACGGTGGCTGGAGCGGGGCGGATACCTGAGCCGCGCCGAGATCGCGGGCGAGGTGCCCGTGTCGCTGATCGACCGGCCGGTGCCGGTGCGCTCGCTGGCGGATGTGGAGCGCTATTTCGACCTCGATGCGCGGCTGGACCGGCTGGCCGAACTGCGCGGCGGGGTCATTCCCGGCGTGATCGGCGCGGAAACGGCTCTGGAGCCTTTCGGGGTCTCGGTGGACGGGCGGCTCCACGAGGTGCCGCTGGAGGGTGTGAACCGCAACACGCGCCGGATCGCGGCGCATCTGGATGCCGCGCTGGATGGCGTCTCGGTCTGGATCGACGAGGGCGACGCGGGCCGCAGGCTGCAACTGCGCCGCGACCCCGGGCGGGGGCCGGGGACCCTGTCGGTGCTGGCGCATCCCGTTCTGGGCTTTCACCGGGCGATGCATGTCGCCGCAAGGCCGGTGGGCACCGCGATGGGCGCGGCCCTGCGGCAGGTCTTTGCCATGGGCGCGCGCGAGGCCATCGTGATCAGCCTTGGCGCGCCGCGCCCCGTCCTGAGCCCGCCCGAGGCGCGGGCCACCGATCTTGCCCGCCTGCTGGCCGTGGACCCCGCCGGGGTCATCGCGCCAATGAGCTTTACCGCCGATTTTCCGCCCGCATATATCGAGGCCAGCGCGCGCCATGGTCTCAGTCATCTGTTCGGGCTCGAGGAGGCCGGTCTTCTGCTTCTCCCGGACCTGCCGGACCTCGTGGCAGGCGCGCGCGCCGCGGCCCCTGATCTCCCCGGGGGGCCGCGTGCGACGCCGGGCTTTGCCGAATGCCTGCCGCGGCCCGCCTCGGCCCCGCGCGGACGGGCGACGGACCTCGGTGCGCCGCTGTGCGATGCGCCGGGGCGCGACCTGTGGATGGCGGCGATGGCGCGGATCACCGGGTTTCTCGGCCAGTTCCGCCGCGACATGATCGCGCTGGCGGCCTTGCCCGAACTGGCCCCGGGGCTGGAGCTGTTGCCCGGACCTCCGGCCTCCGAGCTTCTGATGCTCGCAGGCCCTTTCGTGACCACCAATGCCAGCGCCGACCAGCCCGGCGGCGTGATGGGCGCGGATGCGGTGCTGGGCGGGCAGCTTGCAGCCCATCTGGCCGGGCCGTTCCCGCATGGCAGCATGGCCGCGACCCCGGTGCGCGGGCTCCGGGCGCTGGCGGCGGGCACCCACCGCACACGCCACGCGGGTGTCTGCTGGCTCACGCAGGGACCCGGCGCGTTTCGCTTTGCCTCGGACGTGATGACGGATGCGCAGGGCATCTGGCGCAGCGGACCGGCGCGGCGGATGATGGCGCGGCTCCTGAAACATGCACAGCGCCTGGGCGGCGGGCTGGTCTTCGAGCCGATTTCCGACCGGCTGATGCGCGAGGTGGCGCTGTCCTTCGAGACCGTGCTGCGCGGCATCGAGGCCGAGGGCGGCCTGCGCCCCGGCCCCGGCGATCCCGGCTACACGGTCCTGTGCGACCGCACGACCACCTCCGCGCAGGATCGCGATTCCGGGCGGCTCAGGGCCGAAATCGGGTTCCGGCCCGCCAGCCCGATCGAGATGATCCGGGTGCTGCTGCCGGTGGGTGGCGGGTTTCCCGGCGCGGCAGGAGGCACGCCATGACGCCGTTCATCGCAAACCGGTTCGAGGTGAAGTTCTACAGCATCGCGCCCGAGGGCCCGCCCGGTCCGGTGGACCTGTGCGGCGGCGCCTTTTCCGAGGTTTCGGGACTGGAGGCCACGATGGAGCCGCGCGCGATCCGCGAGGGCGGGCAGTACCGGGGCGAATACCAGCGCGCGGGCCAGGTGACCTATGCCACGGTCATTCTCAAGCGCGGCATCACCTCGACCAGCCACCTGTGGACCTGGTTCGACCTGGTGGGCGGCAAGATGACCGGCCACCGTCTGCGCGCCGAGCTTACCCATTTCGAAAGCTACAAGACCGGACCGAACGCCTTCAAGAAGGTGCAGCGCTTTCACTGGGTCATGCAGAACGCCATGCCGGTGAAATTCAAGGCCGCCACCTATAACGGCACGGCCGCCGAGGTGGGCGTGGAAGAGCTGCATTTCGTGCATGAGGGCCTGAGCTTTGCCGCGGGGGATGCGGCATGACGATCACCCGCGCCACGCTCACCCCCGCCACCGACGACACCGGCAAGGCCGACAAGAAGGCCAAGGCCCTGACCGTGCAGTTCAATCCCGAAACGCTGGAGGTCACCGCGCGCTCCAAGCTTCAGGAGGAAAAGGGCGAGAAGCAGGACCAGACCCCGGTTCAGGTCGTGGGCAGCACCGAACGCTCGATGTCCGTGCAGCTGATATTCGACGAGACCACGACCGGCAATGACGTGCGCAACAAGACCTCGCAGATCGTGGCGATGATGCAGGCCGGGGATGCGGTGCTCAAGAAATACGGCAAGAAGAAAAAGGACAAGAAGGTCAAGGTGCCCAAGCTGGTCACCTTCGACTGGGGCAATTTTTCCTTCAGGGGCGTGATCGCCGAATGCAACGAGACGCTGGAGTATTTCTCGGCCGATGGCGTGCCGCTGCGGGCCTCGGTCAAGTTTTCGATGCAGGAGCGCAACTCCACCTTTGCCGAGGAGACGGGCGATGCCTCCGATGCGCCGGTGGATGGCGGCCTGGCGCTGCCGCCCGAGACGCCGTTGCCCTCGGGACCGGACGTGGATGCGGCCGCCAGGAAGAACGGTGTGGAGAACAAGCGCGCACCCGAGACCGACGAGATTTTCCCCGACACACCCGGGAATGCCGAAGAGGGCGGCGCGGTGCGCGGCGCGCTTGGCGGGTTCTCCGAAAGCGCCTCGTGGTCCTCCAAGAATGGCGCCGTCAACGCCTTTGCCAGCGCCAGTTCGGGCATGTCGCCCGGCGGTGGTGGCGCGGGCGGATTTGCCGGTGCCGGTATGGGCGCCGGGGCCGGGTTTGGTGC
>FYBJ01002354.1_pt1 | contig 18937 bp, 17 predicted proteins | sample 1134611 | NCBI WGS metagenome assembly FYBJ01 (sample SAMEA104116008, study PRJEB20421) | marine metagenome | isolation source: marine | reverse complement strand
GTCTCTTATACACATCTCCGAGCCCACGAGACGGACTCCTATCTCGTATGCCGTCTTCTGCTTGAAAAAAAAAAAAAANNNNTAAGAGACAGCCTCAAGGCATTGGATTTCAACATGTTGACGGGCAGGGGCGCGTCCCTCAGGCTTGATGCCGACCAGTTTCTTGGCGGGGCCTTCGGCCAGTTCCTTCTGGATGCGCGCAGCACCGGGGAATCCGCCTTCTTCCTTACGGCGCTTTTGCATGGCCCAGCCCAGCGAGGCCTCAACCGGAGAGGTCGACTGATCGATGTCATTGCCATAGAGGCAAAGACCTGCCTCAAGACGCAGGCTGTCACGTGCGCCCAGACCGGCGGGCTCGCAATCGTCATGCGCCAGGAAGGCGCGTGTGATCTCGACAGCCTTGTCCTCGGGGATTGAAATCTCATAGCCATCTTCACCGGTGTATCCCAGACGCGAGACGCGGCAGGTGGCACCCATGATCTCGGCCATGATGGTTTCCATGAACTTCATGTCGCGCGCATCGGGGCAAAGTGCTGCGACCACTTCTTCAGCGGATGGCCCTTGTACGGCAATCAGGGCGCGATCGAAAATCTCGGTCACTTCGACACCGTCGAGGTTGGCCGCCATGTGCGGGATGTCTTGGTGACGCAGGGCTGCGTTCACCACCACAAACCAATAGCTGCCCGCGTTCGACACGATCAGGTCGTCCATGATTCCGCCCTCTTCGTTGGTGAAGAAGCCATAGCGCGCCTTGCCCTCTTTCAGAGTGGCATAAGCCTGAGGGCAGATCGTTTCGAGCATTTCACCCACATTTTCACCGCGCAGGATCACCTGACCCATGTGGCTGACGTCAAACAGACCGGCCTTGGCGCGGGTGTGGTTGTGCTCGCCCATGATGCCCATGGGGTATTGGACGGGCATTTCCCAGCCGGCGAAGTCGACCATCTTGCCGCCGAGTTCGACGTGCAGGTCATATAGAGGGGTGCGTTTGGGCGCGTCGGTCATGACAGGTGCCTTTCAGTTGTCGGATCGGGATCAGTCACGGACGACCATAACGGTGCAATGCGCGTTGCGCACCACCCGGGCCAGGTTCGGACCAATTTCATAGTTGGGGAAGTCACCTTTGGCCGATGCCATGATGATCATGTCATAGCCGTCCTTGTGGGCGAGCTTGAGGATTTCGCGGTAAACGCTGCCTTCTTCGACGTGCACCGGCACATGGGCGGCGCCGTTTGCGGCCAGAATGGCCTCGAGCTTGCCGCGGACAAAGTCCTTGGCACCCGAGCCGTATCCTTCGGGCAGGTTGGGCAGCTGGATGATCTCGGGGATGACCTCGACGGCGTGCAGGTCAGCGCCATAAAACTTGGCCTGTTCCAGCGCCGTCGCCAGTGCTTTTTTCCAGGACCGGTCATCTGTGTGGTCGATCGGGAGCAGGATTTTCGTAGCCATCTGTCGTCTCCTCACGAGGCAAGAAATCTGTTGGGGAGAGAGGGCCGGGATACGGCCCTCTCGAAGGTTCGTGTTACTCAGCAGCCGTGCTGTCGCCGCTTTCCGAGGCTCCGCCAGAGGCGAAGAACTCGCGGGTCAGCTTGAAAACGACCGGGCTCAGCAGGGCCAGAGCGATCAGGTTCGGGATCGCCATCATGGCGTTCAGCGTGTCCGCCAGCAGCCAGATGAAGCCCAGATCAGCAGTTGCGCCAAGGTAGATCGCGACGATCCACAGGAACCGGTAAGGCATCAGCGCACGGGCGCCAAAGAAGAAGCCCACGCATTTCTCGCCGTAGAACGACCAGCCCAGGATGGTGGTGAAGGCAAAGATCGACAGAGCAACTGCGATCAGGCTTCCACCGATGCCCGGCAGCGAGGTTTCAAACGCCAGCGAGGTCAAAGCGGCACCCGATTCACCCGAAGTCCACGCGCCCGAGGCGATGATGGCCAGACCAGTGATCGAGCAGACGATGATGGTGTCGATGAACGTCCCCAGCATCGCAACCAGACCCTGGTTTACCGGACCTGCGGTCGAGGCGGCGGCGTGTGCGATCGGGGCGGAACCCAGACCGGCTTCGTTCGAGAACACGCCACGGGCCACACCAAAGCGGATCGCGGCCCAGACCGCGGCACCGGCAAAGCCACCTTCGGCAGCCGACGGGGTAAAGGCGTGGGTGAACACAAGGCTGATCGCGTCGCCGATGGCGCCGATGTTGATCAGCAGAACCAGCAGGCCCGCGATGATATAGCTGACGGCCATGAAGGGCACCAGCTTACCGGCGACAGCGCCGATGCGGGTGATACCACCCAGGATGACGGCTGCGGTCAGGACCATCAGAACAACACCGGTCACGGATGTGTTGACGCCAAAGTTGCTGTCCAGGACCTGCGCCACGCCGTTGGCCTGCACTCCGTTGCCGATGCCAAACGCGGCAATCGCGCCAAACAGGGCAAACGCAGGGGCCAGCCAGTACCACGACGAGCTGAGGCCGTTCTTGATGTAGTACATCGGACCACCAACAAAGTTGCCCAGCTCATCTGTCTCGCGGTATTTCACGGCCAGAACGGCTTCGGCATATTTGGTGGCCATGCCCACCAGGGCGGTCATCCACATCCAGAACAAGGCGCCCGGACCGCCCAGGAAGACAGCGGTGGCAACACCGGCGATGTTCCCCGTGCCAATGGTGGCCGAGAGCGAGGTCATCAGCGCGTTGAACGGGCTGATCTGGCCCTCACCCTGACCTTCACGGCCTTTGAACAGCAGGCTGAAGCCCGTGCCCAGTTTCAGGATCGGCATGAATTTCAGGCCGACCTGAAGGAAGAAGCCGACGCCAAGGATGAGGACCAGCATCAGCGGCCCCCAGACGACGCCATTGATGGCTCCTACGATTGAATTTAACGCTTCCATGGTTTCCCTCCCATTTGCGTCTGGTCATTTGCCTTGATCTTCGGCTGCTTCAGGCGAGCGCCGTCAGACGAGCTTGTTTCAAGGCGGCAAAATCTTCGTCCGCGTGGAACGAGGATCTGGTCAACGGCGTTGCGGATACGCCGAGGAAGCCTTTCCCCTTGGCGATCTGTTCCAGCTGGGCGAACTCCTCAGGCGTCCAGAACCGGTCGATCGGGTGATGTTTGGGGGTGGGCTGCAGGTATTGGCCGACGGTCAGAAAATCGACCCCAGCCGCGCGCAGGTCATCCATGACCTGACGCACATCGTTCATCGTCTCGCCCAGACCGACCATCAGGCCGGACTTGGTGAACACCTGCGGGTTGGCGCGCTTGGCATCATCCAACAGGCGCAACGAGGTGTAATAGCGGGCACCGGGGCGCACGCGCGGGTAGAGGTGCGGCACGGTTTCCAGGTTGTGGTTGAAAACATCCGGCGCGGCGTCGAACACGGCCTGCGCGGCGTCGCCTTTGCCCAGAAAGTCGGGGGTCAGCACTTCGATGGTGGTCGCTGGTGTCTGGTGACGCACGGCGCGGATGGTTTGCGCGATGTGCTCAGCGCCGCCGTCGTCCAGGTCGTCACGGTCGACCGAGGTGATCACCACATGGCGCAGGCCCAGTTTCTTGACCGCCTGCGCAACCCGGCCCGGTTCGAATACATCCAGAGCGTCTGGTTTGCCGGTCGCCACGTTGCAAAAGGAACAGCCGCGGGTGCAGGTCTCGCCCATGATCATCATGGTGGCGTGGCGCTGCGACCAGCATTCACCGATGTTGGGACAGGCGGCTTCTTCGCAGACCGTGGTCAGGTTGTGGTCCCGCATCAAGCGACGAGTCTCGTAATACTCGGCGCTTTCGATCTTTTTCTTGCGGATCCACTTGGGCTTGCGCGGGATCACGCTGTCGGCCTTTTTGGACTTTTCGGGATGGCGAAGCTGGATGGTCATCTGGCGGTTCCCCTTATGCGTGAATGGCACGGCCAAGTGCGTCCAGGCAGGCCTCTTTCACTGCTTCACCCATCGCCGGGTGGGCGTGGCAGGTGCGGGCGACCTCCTCGACGGTGGCGCCCTTGGTCATCGCCAGCACCAGCTCGGCGATCAGGTCGCCACCATGCGCGCCGCAGATGTGGGCCCCCAGTATTTGCCCCTGAGGTGTGGCCAGAACCTTGACCGCGCCATCGGTTTCGCCTGTCGAGCGGGCACGCGAGTTGGCCATGAACGCAAACTTGCCGCTGATATAGTCGGTGCCCGCCTCTTTCAGCGCCTCTTCGGTCTGACCGACCGAGGCGACTTCGGGATCGGTGTAAACCACGCCCGGCACGGTGTTGTAATCGACATGGCCGTGTTGCCCGGCGAGTGTTTCAACGCAGGCGACGCCATCCTCTTCGGCTTTGTGCGCCAGCATCGGGCCGGGGACACAGTCGCCAATGGCATAGATGCCGGGAACCGAGGTTCCGAAGGCGCCGTCCACTTCGATGAACCCGCGCGAATTCAGGGCGACACCCAGCTCTTCGAGGCCCAGCCCGCGGGTCACAGGGCGGCGGCCGATGGCGATCAGCACCTTGTCGGCCTCGATCTGCTCGACTTTGTCCTTGCCTACGCGCTCGACGGTCAGCGACAGACCCGCGTCTGTCTTTTCAACGGTTTTCACTGCGCGGCCCAGCTGGAATTTCAGCCCCCGCCTGGACAATGCGCGCTGCGACAGCTTGGCGATCTCGCCATCAATACCCGGCAGGATGCGGTCGAGGAATTCGACAACCGTGACCTTGGCACCCAGACGGGCCCAGACCTGACCCAGTTCCAGGCCGATGACGCCTGCGCCCACGACAACCAGATGTTCGGGGACAGCGTCCAGCGCCAGCGCGCCGGTCGAGCTGACCACGTCAACTTCGTCAATCTCGACACCCGGCAGCGGTGTCGGTTCCGAGCCGGTGGCGATCAGGATGTTCTTGGCCTCATGGATATCGTCGCCCACCTTGACCTGACCCGGCGCGGGAATGCTGGCCCAGCCTTCGATGTGGGTGACACCGTTCTTCTTGAACAGGAACGCGATCCCTTTGGTCAGATCGCCCACCACCTTGTCCTTGCGTCCCATCATGGCGCCCAGATCAATGCTGGCCCCCTCAACCAAGATGCCGTGCGAGGAGACATGGGAGAGTTCGGCAAACTTGGCCGAGGAGGTCAACAAGGCCTTGGACGGGATGCAGCCGACGTTCAGGCAGGTGCCGCCCAGGGCGCCGCGCCCTTCGACACAGGCGACCGACAGGCCCAACTGGGCCGCGCGGATCGCCGCGACATAGCCGCCCGGACCGCCACCGATCACGATCAGATCAAATGCGCTCATGGCTGTCTCCTCCCCGAGATGGCGCGTCACGGATTGTCGCCGAATGCGCCTGTATGCTGCGTTGTGACTCCTTTAGGAAACTTTTCCCTTATAAGCAACAAAAACTATTGCTGAGAAATTTTGACTGATATCCAAGTCATGGCTAAGCTATGTGGGAAACAGGGAAAACGGGCCGATGGAACCAGTTCAATTAGAAGAGAGCGGCATCGCCGCCGAGGCAAACGAGGCACCGGACGGTGAAGTTCTGGGGAAAATGATTCGTGATGCGCGCAAGGAAAAGGGTCTGACGCTTGAGGAAGCGGCCAAGGCAGCAGCCATTGGTCGCTCGACTCTGTCCAAGATCGAAAACAACCAGACCCGCCCCAGTTTCGAGATCATCCGCCGCCTGATGCAGACGCTGGAATTGGAAACGCCGCAACTGTTTGTGCAATCTGCTCAAAGCGATATCTCAGGGCGACGCGATTTCACCCGCAAGGGTCAGGGCGAGCACAAGGAAACGCCGACCTACGACCATGAGCTGCTGTGCAACGAGCTGACCAGCAAGCGCATGGTGCCTTACATCAGTACAATCAAAGCGCGTGATGTAACCGAATTCGACAGTTGGGTTCGCCACCGCGGCGAGGAGTTCATGTTTGTCCTGAGCGGCGAGTTGACGTTGTTCACCGAGCACTATCGACCCCTGCAGATGCGCGCGGGGGATTCCGTTTATTATGACAGCGGCATGGGGCACGGCTGTGTCTCGACCAGCGAAGAGGACGCAACCGTCCTTTGGGTCTCTCTGGAGGGGTAAGCTACAGGGTCACTGTGCCGTCGATCAAAACGTGGCTCTGACCGCCGATCCAAACGGTGCCCTCGCGATAATCGGCATAAACGCGACCCGTGCGACCGATGCAGGTGCCTTGCGCGATCACCTTTGGCCCGGTCCAGCCCCCGGTTTCGTATTTCCAGCAGGCAAGGGCCGCGTTCAGCGATCCGGTTATCGGGTCCTCGCTCATGGAACTGGCGGGACCAAGGTTGCGCACCTCGACGTGCGCCTCGTCACCTGGATCATGTGGCCCTATCAGGGCAACGCCGCGAAACTCCGGGCCACGGGTGGCAAAGGGGGCCACGGCCAGCACGTCGCTCGCGCTTTGCAGTTCGATCACCTGCCATGTCGGGCCATTGTTCAACCGCGCGGTGCGTGTGATCCGGTCGCGGGGCAGGGCAAGTGCTTCGCTGATGCGATCGATCTGGACCGGGTCCAGCGTGTTCACGGTGGTTGCAGGCGCGGCAAAAGCGGGCATTGGGCCGCTCTGATCGATCTCGACCAGGCCGACGCCGCATTCCTGCACGACAGAGCCAGAGCGTTTCGGGGTGCCACCTGCGGCGAGCCATGCGGCGCAACTGCCCAACGTGGGGTGCCCGGCAAAGAGCATCTCGCCTGACAGCGAGAAGATGCGAAGGCGATAATCCGCGTCCGGGGATGAGGGGGATTGGATGAATGTCGTCTCGGCCAGGTTGGTCCAGGTGGCAAAATCCTGCATCTGCTGATCGCTCAGCCCGTCCCCCTCCAGCACAACGGCCAGCCCGTTGCCTTGGGTCGGGGTAGGCGTGAAGACATCAACTTGCATGAAACGGCGGGTCGGCATCAGCGGCTCCGGTGTGAGGGGGCAAATATCTGTTCAAGGCGGGCCAGAGCCTTTTCAAGCTCTTCGATGGAAAAGCCGCAGTAGCCCAAGAGGAAGCCATTGTAATCCGCCCCGCCCGCGCAGAAATGCGACAGGGCGTCGACGTTCAGCCCCAGCTTTTGTGCGCGTGCGGCAAGCGTTGTATCGTCGAAACCGTCACGCAAGTGAAAGGCCACCTGCATCCCGGCCTGATGATCGATCACTGAGCCCACATCTGCAAAGTCTCGTGTCAGCTGGTCCAGCAGGTACTTGCGTCGCTCTGCATAAGTGCGGCGCACCCGGCGCAGGTGGCGATAGAACTCTCCGTCGCGAATGAACTCGGCCAATGCCTGTTGCGGCATGTAGCTGGCGCGCAGACCGAAGTGTTCGAGCGAGGTGCGGAAGTGATCCGTCAGGGCCTGAGGGACGATCAGATAGCCAAGGCGCAGGGTGTTGGAAAAGATCTTGGAGAAGCTGCCCACATAGATCGTGCGGTTCAGTCGGTCAAAACCAGCCATCGCCGGGATCGGCCGCCCGGCATAGCGAAATTCGCTGTCGTAGTCGTCTTCGATGATCCACCCGCCGGTGCGGTCGGCCCAGGTGATGAAGGCCTGCCGCCGGTCGGGCGACATGGCGCCCCCCAGCGGGAACTGATGCGAGGGGGTCAGCACCGCCAGACGCACGTCCTGTTCCGGGCGGGGCAGTTGCGCGCCATGCTCGTCCACGGGCAGGAAATGCGTCACCAGCCCACGCGCATCGGCAAACCGGCGCAGGGGCGGGTAGCAGGGGTTTTCCAGCCCGATCCCTTCACCAACTTCGGCCAGCGTCCGGGTACAGATCTCCAGCGCGTCCGCAGAGCCGGCGGTGACGATGATCTGCGCCGGGTCGGCTGTGATCCCGCGCCATTCGGAGACGTGACCGGCGATGGCCTGGCGCAGTTCGAAATTGCCAAACGCCGCGCCGCCCAGCAGCATGGCCTGGGGGTTGGTGCGGCACACACGGGCCACGGATTTGGCCCATTGCCGATAGGGAAACAGCCGCATGTCGGGATATCCCGGCGCAAAGGGCAAGCGCGTGGGCGAGGAGTCGGGACGAGTGGCGCGGGCGGGGGCCGGTTTTGGCGCGGTGAACTCTACCCCCTCCATCGCGCGGATGGTGTAGCCGGACCCTTGCAGGCTGTTCAGGTACCCCTCGGCCACCAGTTGCTCATAAGCCGTGACAACGGTCGAGCGCGACACGCCCAATTCCGTCGCCAGAGCACGGGTTGCCGGCAGGCGTGCTCCATGGCGCAGATCTCCCCGCGTGACCCTTTGGCGGATGTGGTCGCAGATCTGCTCGAACACGGGCGTGCGGGCGTCCCGGTCTATGGCAAAGGCGATGGAGGTTGTCTGGGGCATCAAATTGGTCTGCTCAATTCGTCACTCTTTGGACATTAACGGCGCGCCGAATGTGTGCAAACCCACAATCGGCAATCTTGAGCGGAGAGCAGCATGGCGCAGCGGATGAATGAACACGGGCAACCCATCGGGGCAGAGGTTCCGAACTGGATCGGATGCGCAAGGCCGGGAAATGCACCGATGGAAGGGCGGTTCTGCCGGGTTGAGCGTCTGGACGCCGCGCGGCATGGCGCGGATCTGTTCGACGCCTTCACTCACGACAGGGCGGGGCAGCTCTGGACCTATATGCCGGTTGGTCCCTTTGTGGAGGATCGCGCGGGATTTGACACCTGGCTGGCCGAGGCCGCGCTCAGCCCTGATCCGTTGTTTCACGCGATTGTTGATGCGAAGACCGGACAGGCGGTTGGCGTGGCCAGTTATCTGCGCATCGCGCCACTGGCCGGCACGATCGAGGTGGGGTTCATCGCGTTCTCTCCGCTTCTTCAGCGGACGCCGATCGCGACCGAAGCGATGTTTCTGATGATGAAGCGGGTTTTCGCCGAGCTTGGCTATCGCCGGTACGAATGGAAATGCGACGCCTTGAATGCGCCGTCCAAGCGTGCGGCAGAGCGGTTGGGGTTCACCTATGACGGCACGTTCGAACAGGCGCTGGTTTACAAGGGGCGCAACCGGGACACTGCTTGGTTTTCGATCCTGGACCGGGATTGGCCAAGGGTCGAGGCCGGTTTCGAGGCGTGGCTTGCGCCCGGAAATTTCGATGAGCAGGGGCAACAGCGGCATTCCTTGAGTGAGCTGATGTCTCGATAGCAACCGCAAAAAAGGCGAGGTCTTCGAATCTTTGAAGACCTCGCCAGGCAGGGAGCCGGGCAATTCCTGCTCAGCTTGATCTCACATCCACAAAGGTTTCGTTGTAGCAGGCACCGTCTTCGATATCGGTGCGAATGCCTGCGGGGATCAGCGCGTTGGCGGTCAGGCCGGTTTTTGAGGTGGCCCGCCAGGTGCCTTTGGGGCTGTAGAGCACACCGGAACGCGTGGCGTCTGTCACTGCGAGGGTCAAGGTCACGGCACCCTGTCCATTGAACACCGAGACCTCTGCCCCGTCGGTCAGTCCCAGAGCCTCGGCGTCTGCCGGATTCATTTCGACAATCTCTGGTCCCATGCTGTCGGCATGGCCGCCAAAAGTGGCATTGGTGCGCTTGGCCGACGACGGTGTGATCAGGGCAAACCGACGGTCCTGTGGCACAGGTTCATAGCGCGGCACGCCGTATCCAAAGCGATCCTCAAGGTCCTGACTGAAAAATTCAATCCGGCCGCTTGGCGTCGCGGGCTGGACGGTGTCGCACATGATCATCAAGGCACCGTCGCGCAATTTCATGCCGATGGCCCGGTCCACGGCGATCTCACTGGGGCGCTGGCCCGCAAGTTGCGGATGCGTGCCATCCATGGCCTGATCCATCAGATCGCGGTCGCTGGCCAGAAATTCCGGCCCGTCAAAGCCGAAACGCGCCGCCAGACGACGGAAGATTTCGGTGTTGGGCAGGCTCTCGCCAACGGGTGGGATCACCGGCGCGGCGCGTTGCAGATAGTTCTGGCCATAGGCGCCAAAGATGTCGTCATGCTCGAAATGCGTACACTCCGGCAGGATCACGTCGCACAGCATCATGGAGTCGGTCATGGCCACATCGCACCCCGCCACAAACAGATCCTCGCGCATCAACGCCCTGATCATGCTCGACTGATCAGGGTGGGTGGCCACCGGGTTGTGGTTGTAGATCAGCGTTGCCATGATCGGTATATCAAGCGTGTCGTCCTGCAGTTTTTCCGCGATGTCGACGATGTTGAACATCCGCGTGCCCTCGGGGAGGAGATGCGCGCCCTGCAGGATGTCGGTTGTCCTGGGCACCGACATGCCGGATTTGGCGATGACGCCCGTGCCCAAACGCCCATGCTGGCCGGTCAACGCCTGCAGCGCCATCGCGGCCCGCAGGCCCGAACCGCCCGAATGTCCGCGCTCCATCCCGTTGCCGAGCGAAGTGGCCATCTTGTCTGCCGTCGCGACCCAATCGGCCAGTTGACGGAACTGTTCCGCGGAAACGCGGCAGGTCGCTTCGACGTCTTCGACCGAATAGGCGCGCGCTTGCTCCATGTAGGCATCAAAACCTGCTGTCCAGTCCTGAATGAACCCCATATCCAACGCATGGCGCCGCTCCAGCTCTGCTGCCAGTGCCATGGCGAGAACCACGTCGGTGCCAGGGTGGATCTGAATATGCATATCCGCCTGCTCGGCCTGTTTGATCCGCTTGGGGTCGATGACGACGACCCGAGCGCCCTTGCTGCGGGCCTCTTTCAGCACGCGGGTCATGTGCAGGTTCGACACGGTGACATTGTTGCCCCAGACCAGGATCAGGTCGGCATGCACCGCCTGTTCGGGCGGCATCCCAGGGGCCGCGCCATATAGGCTGCTGTAGGCGGTGCCTCGCACGGCACCGCAGAGCGGACCGCGATTGAGCAGGGACGCGCCGAGTTTGTAAAAGAACCGCCGGTCCATTGAGCCGCCGGCCAGTTCGCCATGGGGGCCTGCATAGTTGAAAGGCAGAACCGATTGCGGTCCGTACCCGGCAATCGCAGCCGCAAAGCGGTCGTGAATGATGTCCAGCGCCTCGTCCCAGGTGATCCGCTCGAACTGGCCACTGCCGCGCAGACCGGTGCGTTTCAGCGGATGGGTCAGGCGCTTGTCGCCGTGCACGAAATCGGGATACGCGCGCGTGACCTTGTTGCAGATGACGCCGGCGGTATAGGGGTTCGCGTCCGAGCCTTTGACCTGTGTGATCTGGCCGCCCTCGACCGTGACGTTCAGGCTGCAGGTGTCGGGACAATCCAGCGGACAGACGCTGGGGTGGATATCGGTTTGCTGGGTCATGACAGAGTCCGCGCTTTGCTGTGTTTGGTTCAGGATAGCGCTGTCATTTGGTTGCACAGAACGGCCAAAAGGGCAAAATATGACCAGACCAATTGGGCCGATTTTGCCGGGCTGTGGCGGGGCTGTGGCGGGACCATGCGGAATCCGCTATGGCACACCAACAACAACGCAGGAGCAGACATGGACACCTCGCCCGAATGGATCGCAGTTGATTAGACGCCAGTGCGCAGACGAGCCTGGGCCATGCGCGGGGATCGGGTCCTGGACGCGGTCACGCAGGTCGGCCCGGTCGGGGATGCCCGCCCCGCCGAGGCCGTGCTGGGCCTGATTTCGGGGTGGCTGTCCGAAGCCCCGATCGATGTGATGACCTGCGGCACGCTTGGACCAGTTGGTGCGTCCGTACCGTGTAAACCGCTGTTGGACGGGGCGTGGTCCGTGGACATTGGCGACACGCGGGTGCGGCTGCGCGGCGTGTCCGGCCTGCGTCAGAAACAGCCTGTTGACCTGATGCAAGGCGATGAGACCCGCGTGGCCGGGTTCCTGGCGCTGAATGCTGATTGGGACGGCGTGATCTGCTTCCCAGGCGAACACAGCCGCTGGATCCACGTCAGCGCCGGAGAGATCGTGAGCTTTCAGACCTTCATGACTGGCGTTGTCGCGGCCACCTTGCTGGATCGTGCGGTTCCCGAGGCACGCTCTGCCCGTGTGGATGGCGCGACCTTCAGCGAAGCCGTGGATGATGCCATCGCCAAACCCGAACGGGTCATGGCAAGGGTGCATTCCATTCATGCCGAAGCGGTGCTGGACGGGCTGGACCCCGAGATTGCCCGTGCGCGTTTGCTGGGTGGGCTGATCGGGGCCGAACTGGCCGCCGCGCGCCCCTTCTGGCTGGGCCAGCAACTGGCCGTGGTGGGTGAGGGCGAGCTGGCGCAGCTTTATGTCGATGCCCTGGGTGCCCAAGGGTTTCCGGCGGCATTGGCCGATGAGCCGCGCGTGACACGGGCCGGTTTGGCGAGTGCCTGGCGTACTTTGACCTCTTGAGATCGCGCATCAAACACCTGACAGTGCACCCAAGCAAACAGGAGCAGCCCCTTGGCCTTTGACGTCCAGATCCCGGTTCGATTCAAGCATTGCGATCCTGCGGGGATCGTTTTCTTCCCGCGATACTTCGAGATGATCAACGATGTGGTCGAAGATTGGTTCGCCGGGTCCCTTGGCACCCCGTTCGAGGTTCTGGTCAAGGAAAACGGTGCGCCCACGGTCGAGATTTCGGCCGCCTTTACAGCGGTCAGCCTGCATGGCGATGTGCTGGATTTCCGCCTGACCCCAACACGATTGGGACGCTCTAGCGTGAGCTATGAGATCACCGCCCATTGCGGCGATGAGCTGCGCCTGAAATGTTCGGGCACGCTGGTCTACATCCAACGACTGGGAAAGTCCGTACCATGGCCCGATGACATCCGCGAGCGGATCGAGGTTCAATTGCCGAGCAGCTGATCGATCGCGGCGAGCAGACCGTCGCTGTCGTCATACGCCGATTGGTGCGGCAGCTGGTCAACAGGTGTCTTGCGATACCCTTTGGTGAAGAGAAGAAACCGAATGTCCGCGCGGTGCGCGGTTTCTGCGTCAACCTCGCTGTCGCCAACATAGATCTGCTGCGTGGCCCCCAAGGCGCCAAACGCAGCGTACAGCGGGGCGGGGTCCGGCTTGCGTTGCGGGAGCGTGTCGCCACCAACCACCACGTCAAAGAATCGTGCCAAATCCAGCGCGTCCAGAACATGATGTGCGGGTGTTTCAGGCTTGTTCGTGCAAAGACCCATTTTTATTCCGCGCGCCTGAAGCGTCTCAAGAACTTCGGTGATTCCGGGGTACACGACCGTCTGCGCGGCTGAGGCGCGGTTGTAATGTGCCAGTGTCGCTGCTGACAGTTCGGCATGGCGTGCCATGTCCAAACCGACGTGATGTATCACCAGCTTCACCAGATGCGGCAGGCCATTTCCGACGAATGAGATCACGGTCGCAAGGTCCAGCGATTCGTACCCCTCGTCCGCCAGCATGGCGTTGACGGCGGCGGCGATGTCGGGCGCGCTGTCGACCAAGGTGCCATCCAGGTCAAAGACGATGCTTGTGGTCATGGGGGATCCCTTTCGTTTCAATCTTGAGTGACAGGCCCAAAGCGCAAGTGCAAGGGGATGGCGCGTAGTGTTTTCCGCAAGCTCGAAATTGCCCGCTTGACATATCTTACTATTTTTATCAGATTAAAGGTCAACACGAACAGCCAACCCATCTTGCCAACCTGCTTTGCAAAGGGTCAGCCAACACCGAAATCCAGTCCGATCTCTGGTTCGCTACATGCAAAGCATTGAATTCAAACGTCTGATTCCCCAAGCCCGGACAAATGTCCCAGCCACCACCCGCATCTTGTCCAAAGCTCAGGAGATGATCCAATGAACGCACAGACCTCTACTCCGACCCACGGCTACCCTGTGTCCCTGCTGCCCGCCCACAAGGCGGAAGAGTTGACCAAAGGCGGCAACCTGGCCCACATCGAACTGGGCGATCAGCTGTACACCCTGCGCATCACCCGCGCCGGCAAGCTGATCCTGACAAAATGAGCGGTACACCACGGGGCGGGGCGGCTGTTGGTCGGCTCGCCGACCTGGCCCCGGTCGAAGCTGGCGCGGTTATGTATCTGCGCATGTGGAGCGACAGCGCCCATTCCCGAGCCGATGCCGCCAACGATTTTGATTTTGCCCTGGGGCGAGGTCCCGGCAAATCGGCTATGTCCAATCTGGAACAGATCTGCTCGCTTTGCGCAGCATACGGGCGCCGCCCATTGATCTGGCACGGGTTGGGCTGTTCCTGTCTGGGCGCAGACGAAAGCTGTTTTGCGCAGATGATTGGCGCCGCCGCGGATGGGCAACACGAAGACGCCATGATGATGGCGGCGCTGATCGTGCGTCCCGACTTTGCACCGTCGCTTGCGGCCCTGTCCGAGCAATTCGGGCTGGCCCTGCGGCGTATGACCCTTCCGTTTCAGCACAGGCAGGTAACACATTCCCCCTCGCCATCAGTGTTACACTGAAAGCTTCAGGTCCTTTTCAGCAAGTTATTGTGGCCCCGGCTCTCCCTCAGCGCCGGGGCAAGTTCGTCAGCAGCACGAACAGCCGTGATGGTGATGTTCATGTCCGCAATCATGATCAGGGGCAAAATCACCAACCTCGAAAAGTACCTGATCCAGCGCCCAAAGGATCATCTCGACGTCTTCTTCCCCGATTGTCAGAGGCGGGCGGATTTTCAGGATGTTGTCCCTTGGCCCTTCGCTGCCGATCAGGATGCGGTGATCACGCATCCGGTTCTTGACGTATGTACAGATTTCGGTGCCCTCGGACCCGTCCGGGTTGATCAGCTCAACCCCCAGGAACAGGCCCATGCCGCGAACATCGCCAACGCAGCCGTATCTGGCCTCAAGCATCTTGAGCCCCGCCCTCAGCTTCTTGCCCATCTGGTGCGCGTTGTCCTGCAATCCCTCGTCATCAACTATATCCAGCACCTCTTTGCCGATGCGGCAGGACAGGGTCGAACCGCCAAAGGTCGAGAAGAATTCGATCCCGTTGTCGAAACTCTGCGCGATCTCCCTGGTTGTCACCAGCACGCCAAGCGGGTGCCCGTTGCCGATGGGTTTGCCCATGACCACGATGTCGGGCAGCGCGCCTTGGTGTTCGAAACCAAAGTAGTGTTCGCCCAGACGGCCCAGCCCGGTCTGCACCTCATCGGCGATACAGACGCCCCCGGCGGCACGAATTTTCTCGTAGACCGCAGGCAAGTAGCCCTTGGGCGGGATGATCTGACCGCCCACCGAGGGGAAGGTCTCGGCGATGAAACCCGCCAGCCCAGGACCGCGTTCTTGGAGCGCTGCAATTGCCGGATCGACGAGATCCGCGAACTTTTGTGCGCGCTCGGGATCATCCCGCTTGAAACTGCCGCGATAGTCATCGGCCACTTCGACCAGCTCGACCCAGTCTGCCTGACCCACGCCACCGGGCTTGTTGAACTTGTAGGCCGAGATTGCAACGGCGGCGTTGGTGTTGCCGTGATAGCCATGATCCGGCGTCACGATCCCCTTGTTGCCAGTGTGCGCGCGTGCCAGACGCAAGGCTAATTCGTTTGCTTCGGTTCCGGAATTTACGAAAAAGCAAACCTCAAGATGACCGGGCAGCTTTGACAGCACCTTATCCGCGAATGCAGTTTGCGCCGGATGCAGGTAGCGGGTGTTCGAGTTCATGCGTTTGAGTTGATCCGCCGCGACCGCCTGAATACGGGGATGTGCGTGGCCCACGTGGGGGACGTTGTTGTAGGCGTCCAGGTAAGGCCGCCCCCATTCGTCAAACAGGTGATGTTTCCAGCCGCGCACCAGCATCACCGGATCGTCATAGGTCAGGCTCAGGTTGCCGCCGAAATGATCGTGGCGCCCTTGCAGCACCTGCGTCTTGTCGGTGGGCTGATAGAACACTTTGTCATCGGGCAGGTTCAGCATTGCCGCCGGGTTGGGGCAGACCTTGTGCCAAAGATACATCTCATCCGGGTCGCCGACGCCGGGCCAGTCGGCCTCCATCCCCTCGGTGGTCAGGGCCAGTTGGAAATGCACATGCGGCGCCCATCCGCCGTTCTGGGTGTGATCACCCAGCCGGGCAAAGGCGGAGCCGCGGGCCACCGGGTCGCCCGGCTTCAGACGATCACAGACCTCGGGGTCGAGATGACCGTAGAGCGTGTAGAATGCATCGCCCTCGGGTGTCTCGTGGTGCAGGATAACGACGCCACCATAATCCAGATGCCCGGTGCGGTTCTCGACCACTTCGACCCGCGCGCTCATCGGTGCATAAAGCGGCGTCCCCGCCGGGGCAAAGACATCCACGGCCAGATGCACGGTGCGCCGGTCGCTGGCTTTCCACGGCCCCTTGCGAAAGCCCGGTTCGGCATAGATCAGGCGCGGCTCGCTGTAGTAGCCCAGCCACCAGTCGGGGCCGAATTCTTCGCCGACGCGGGCGGCTTCCTCAAGCGGCATGTGAAACGGGTTTTGTGGCCATGTCGAATTCTCGACCGACAGCGAACCCATGGGAACATCGCTTAGGTCGCGACCAAAGAGGTCCGCGAAATCGCCCCGGTGATCCTCTAGATAGGCATGAATGCGGTCGGCCCCTTCGGTCACGGGCAGATAGCAAGCGGCCCGCAGTCGCGCAGACATCAGACCACTGTTGACGGTGTGATTTTCAAGGAACCGCCATGCCGGGGCCTGAGAGATCGTCACGTAAGGATCGGCGGGGTTTTCCACCGCCATCAGGGTCGAATTCACCACCGACACCGCCAGTCGCATCCGCACCAGCGGCCAGATCAGATCAACTTCTTGCGTGCTCAGGCGTCCGGCGGCGTGATAGCCCTGAACCAACCCGGCAAGTGCGGCTTCAGGGTTTGGATGATCCAGCACGATGTAGGCACCGGCAATCGCCAGATCGCAGATTCGCGGCGCGGCGCACATGTCGCCCAGGTCAATCAGGCCTGAAATCTGCTTGGGCTCGCCCAGTTCCCCCGCAACCAGAACGTTGTAATCATTGGCGTCGTTGTGGATCGCCTGTTTGGGCAAGGCGTCCAGTCCGGGTTTTATGGCCGAGAAGCCGGCAACGATGTCGCCCAACAGCGCCCGTCTCGCCGGGTCTTCCACCGCATCCAGATTGCCTGCGATCCAATCGCCCTTCATCAGGTCCCATTTGAAATCCCGCGCAAGCCCGTCGTGTTCGAACCCCTCGAGCGCCCGCCCGGTCGCTCCCAAAACGCGGCCCAGTTTGACGATCAGGTCCAGTGGCTTGGGATTGGTCTTGGCATAACACTCCCCCGGCAGCCGTTCGAGCAGCCAGGCCAGACGTGGCTGGCCGCTCTCATCGGTAATCTCTGGCAGCACCGCACCGTCGATCGTCGGAAACACCTTGGGAAAGGGCAGGCCAGGCCCGGTCGAGGCGATGTGCTCCAAAGCCTTGACCTGCATGTCGACAAGGTCCGGGGCACAGCCCGCACGCATGACTTTCAGCACATAGTCCTGCCCGTTGGTGGCGCGCGCCAGAAAGTTCAGGTCATACTCGCCATCCAGCCGCTCCAGCTTGGCCTCATGACCCCAGTGTTTGCGCAGGGCAGCCGCCCAGAATTCCAAATCCACGCTCATATTTCGCGCCTTCCTTGGGCAACTTCACCCTTTTCCAAATACTCCGGGGGAGTCGCGTAGCGGCGGGGGCAGCGCCCCCACTTCCGGTTTCAGTCCAGCGCTTTTAGGCGTTTGAACAGCGATGAGGTATCCCAGCGACCGCCGCCCATCTTCTGCACGTCCTTGTAGAACTGATCGACCAGCGCTGTCACAGGCAGCGAGGCGCCGTTCACATCGGCCTCGTCCAGGCAAATCCCCAGATCCTTGCGCATCCAGTCGACGGCAAAGCCATAATCGAAATGATCGTCCAGCATGGTCTCATGGCGGTTCACCATCTGCCAGCTGCCAGCAGCCCCCTGGCTGATCACCTCGACCACGGCGCGGCCATCCAGGCCGGATTTCTCGGCAAAATGCAGCGCCTCGGACAGGCCCTGAACCAGGCCGGCAATGGCGATCTGATTGGCCATCTTGCAGCGCTGGCCAGCGCCTGCCTCGCCGATACGGCGGCAGATCTTGGAATAGACCTCCATCACCGGAAGGGCGGTGTCGTAAGCCGCCTGATCGCCGCCGCACATGATTGACAGAACGCCATTCTCGGCGCCCGCCTGACCGCCCGAGATCGGGGCGTCGACAAAAGACAGGCCTGCCTGCACTGCAACAGCACCCAGCTCGGTCGTGACCTTTGCCGAAACGGTGGTGTGATCGACAAATATTGCGCCGTTCTTCATGGCCGCAAACGCACCGTTGTCGCCGGTGCAGACCGTGCGCAGGTCATCGTCGTTGCCGACACATGCCATGACCAGATCAACGCCCTTCACGGCCTCGGCCGGGGTGGAACCCATGGCTCCGCCATGCTCGGCGACCCAGGCGTCCGCCTTGGTCGTGGTGCGGTTGTAGACGGTTACGGAATGCCCCGCGGCTTGCAGATGGCCTGCCATGGGATAGCCCATGACCCCCAGGCCCAGGAATGCGACGTTTGCCATAGTAATGATCCTCTCGGCTGTGCGACCGCTTTCCCCACGGGAACCGCTGTGTCGCTGTTGGCAGAGACAAATCAAAGCTGGCGGCGCAGGGCAACCCCCGTTTGTTCAGCTGTTGCTGCCCAAGTCCTGCAACTCGGACAATCAGGGCAGCTCTCGATGGTGAACCCCAGGGCCCGCGCCCGCCCAGAAAAGGTCAGCTTGTGCAGCTCCGGCTCGCGGAACCGGCGATTGTCATTGTCGCTGCGGCCCGGAATGAAAAGGCCGATATCCACGTAGCTTCGGATGGTCATGGGGGAAGCCCCTGGCCGAAGCCACGTCATGTTTCGAGATAACCGTTGGCGTCTTCGGGTCTCCCAGAACCGAGGCATCCACGGTCAAAACGGTCCGCGGTGATCAGAACCTCAGGTCGGGGCGCCCCTTCGCCAACGTGCCGGTTTCGTCAAAGGCCGCGACGCGGATTCCCTGCAACACGTATAGCGCGCCGCCCTTGCGAAACAGCGCACCCATTCGGCGGCGCGTCCGGGGCC
>FYBJ01000030.1_pt1 | contig 19155 bp, 19 predicted proteins | sample 1134611 | NCBI WGS metagenome assembly FYBJ01 (sample SAMEA104116008, study PRJEB20421) | marine metagenome | isolation source: marine | reverse complement strand
ATAGATACAAAGTAATCAGTGCTGTCTGTTAATCCAGAAGCAGAGAGAGTAAGTCGAGTGAAATCCCCTGTTGCAGTAATTTTATCTGCCGCTTGTACGCCTGTAGGCGCAACAGTGTCATCGCTTGTGATTGTAGCTGTTACCTTTGTCCAAAATGCATTACTGAAATCATCGTAGTAGGTAGCCAGATTAGTCCTAGACTCAGACTCCGCCAGAAGCCCCTCATTTACCCATGCAGAGCCGTTGTAGACGTGGTGGCCTATACGGGGTAGGTAACGTGCAGTGTCAGGGCGGACAGAAGATTCACGGACAACTACATTGTCAAAGTCATTGTAATTACCATCTACGCCGTCATTTACAAAGGCAACATAAACGGTAGTTACAGTAGGCACGAAGGAAAAACTATAAGAGCCGTTAGATAAAACTGTGGTATTGCCTAAAATATTAGTGCCACCAGCAGTAGAACCGACTCTAACCTTTGCGTCTGTTGACGTTCCACCTATCTTGTCGAATGTTAAGACATACGCTTTATTAGCCTCAACAGTAATAGCCTGATACGCCTTGCCGAAGTTTGCCCCGACGTTGGTGATTCGCAAGGCTCCTGAAGCTACAGATAACGATGCACTTGACAGAGGGCTCCAGTCCGTCGTGTCTGTGTCAAAGGTTCCGTTTGTAACTAGGCTAGCGCCAAAGGGACGTAACGCTGTAGGGACGTATGAGTCCCCACGCTCAGGGTTGTCTACCATGCCGCCTAAGTCTGAGCGGAAGACGTGTGCGCCCCACCCATAGATGCCCGATGATCCGTCGCCTGTGTATGTTGCGGAACCAGATCCATAGTCGGCGTCACTAACCGCCAAAACGAACGGTATGCTTCCAGTGTTGTCTGGAATAATCGTTAGTGAGCATAAATACCAATCATTGCCTAAAGATGTGATAGAGCTTGAACTGTCTCCTGTAGGCTGTGTACCTAATGATCCATCCGATAAATCAAACCAAGCTACTCTTTCTGCAAAAGGGTTGCCAGCCGCTGAGCCGTAAGCAAGTCTAAAGAAGTTTCTGTTTTCGGCTTTAGCAAACGCAACGCCAGTGACAGCAACTCCCGCAGTAGCACTAAAACTCTGTAATATAAAATGCTCAGCGTTATTAGATGTTTCTCTTATTAAATTAGCAGTCTGCGTTCCTTCAGGCGACGCCACTGCATTTGCTGTTACGGTGGAGTTGGTTTTTGTCCAAGCCGCATTGTCAAACTGCTCAGAGTACCTCAACAGATTATGCGGTGCCCACTTCAAAACTGGCATCTCGCGGACGCTTACGTTGTCTACCCTAAAGTAATCATTAGCTAAGGCAGAGCCGCTTGAAGATATGCTGATATATGTTGTGGTGGCCGTTGCGACAAACACAAGCTCATAAGAGCCAATCGTGCTTCCCATATTAAGAGCGCCCACGTTGCCATTACCAGCCGAAGTCCCTACGTACAAAAACAAATTTCCAGCTAAGGAATCTTCTATAAACTTGATGCTTGCTATATATGTCTTGCCTACTTCTGTAGATAAGGCTTGGTTAATGTGGGCAGTACCGTTTGAAGAAACAGAAACAGTCGCAACTCCATCATTTACTGCTATAGAAGCATTGCTGATAGTCCAGCTATCTATTCCGCTAGAAAATCCACCATTGACAACAAGCTCAGGCCCATAGCCGTCTGTCATCACAGCGTTGCCAGCACGGGCGTGAGTCACTGCGTTGGCTAGTGTCTTACTGCCGCCACTCGCTAGGTAATACTCATCCTTAAAGTCTAGGAGTAGCTTAGGAAACTTGCCCTCGACTCCAGCCTCTCGTAACTGCTGGTTGATACGGTTAGGGCTGCGCTGGATGTTTACGCCAATATTGACAGGCATTAGTTAGACTCCTTGGGCTGATTCTGTATACCGCCGTCAACTGTTCTCGCTTCAACCAGGCTAACAGTCGCGCCACCTTGGGGCACAATGCTAATCGCCTTTGAGTTAAACGACACAGTGCCCGAGGCAGTCTGCCCTTGCTCGATAGATATGGAATACGCTGTGCGTGTTGGCGACGTGACACTAATCATGCGAGATGTCCTCGATAATAGTCACCGTGAACGTCTCAGTTGAGAACACATCGTTCGTGTTATCGGTGAACTCGATGTCGCACGAGTGATTGCCCGCAGACCAACTGTCAGTCGATGTCGCTGTTGCAGTCAGATTAAAGACTCCGCCGCTTGCGTTAGTGACTGTTGTCGTCAGTGTCGCAATGAGCGTGTCATTCTGGCGAATCTGCGCCCTGATACTCCAATCGGAGATATCCACGGCAGAGCCGCCCTCAGTGAGCGAAATAACCCACTCAAGCGTGTCGCCCTGTTTGTGAGTTATCGTTGCCATGTCTTAGACTACCAGTGCGTGAATGCCAGTTGCTGTGGTTCCTGTAGACTTCACACGCTTCACTGAGCAAGTCAGTGTGTGGAAATCAGGAACAGTCACAGTGCGCTCGTTGCCGTCCTTGTTCAAGAACACAACATCACCGCCAGTTTCGATATATAGACCGATTGCAATGTTGCCGCTGCCGACATTATCAGTGCTGTCGTTAGTAGTGACTTCAACCATGTCAATCACTAAGCCACTCTGATTCGGCGCATTCTCATAAATGAATGGGTTTGCCATGTGAAGATCCTCCTAGTATCTCCTGATTATATCACTACTTACGGATCAATATACGCATCATTCGTTAGCTAATCGGGATCAATGAACCCGTACTTCTGCATTCCCTCACCGCTATCTACCTGCATAAACAACGTGGCAATGTCATCCCTAGATGCTAAAGACGTTTTTAACGCGGCTACAGCCGTATTCGCTTCAGCAGGGCTATCGTGGGTTTCAGATACCGTATCGACACCCGCCGTAGTCGTATAGCCAATCTCAATCACGATATTAGCTCCAATGTTCCGAACCATTTTTTCAGTGTAATAGTGGTATTGCTGTAACTAAGACTCGTGCGCATCTGCCCCCTAAAGTCAGTGGCTGTTGTTGTAGGCCCAAACGTCTCATTAACGTGATGCCTATAACTTACAGTCGTATTTGCGGGTACGTTTACGCGAATAACGTCTGTAGATGATGGCGAGTAGTAGGTGCCTGTCGAGGTGAAACCTGTAGGGCTAAAAAACATTGTGTCGCCTGTAGAGAACACCACGCTTATCTGGCTAACCAGCACATAGGTTCGGTTAAGATAGCCGTCATAATAAACACCGTTAATCTGGCCTAAGCCAGCACCGCTACTGTCGCGCCCAACTTTTCCGTTGTTGTCCAAGTCAGCTAAGTGATTGCCAACTAGATAAACTAGCTGGTTGTATTGGAACGGATAGCTAACGTGGTAAACACCGCCCGACGCACCAACTTGTACGCCTGTCGCGCCCTTGCTTTTCATTTGCATAGCAAAAAAAACGATATATGTTTGCGCTGACGAATCGCTATTTTGAAAAGTATATTCGAATGTCTGATCTACTTTGGCTCGCTTGCTGATAGAAAGCTGAGGGGCTGGCAATGTGAAAACAGTTGTTTCTTGATTGGTGTTTGTCAGTGTTAGGCTTTGAGCATAACTAGACGGGAATAGCTCAGAAACATCACCCGACAGCTTATCAACTGTAATGCTAGATGCTTGGATCTTATCTGCAACAATCGTGCCATCAACAATTAGCTCGCCATCTAGCTCCTGTGGGATGCTTGCGCTAGGCACCCGATATAAGGCACGCACTTCAGTGTCAGTCAAAGCACGGTTATACGCCCTAATCTCTGTGAGCTTGCCCGTAAAGGCATTGCTACCTGTTGCACCTGACTCAGTGTTACAGCCAACCACAACAGGCCGTGGCTCTGTCGTTGGCGTGTACGTTATTGCTGACGTTACTTTTTCACCGTTGAGATACCCGAAAATATCACCGCTACCATCCTCGACAACACAAATGTGATGCCATTCACCCTGCGCAACAGTTGTAGAGACAATCTCATCATCAGGCTCACCAAAAAAACGCACTGTCTGATTCGGGCCTTCGTCTTGCTTAACTTGAACGCCCCAGTTATCAGAAAAGTCTCGCGTAATAATACGGCCTGCACCGTCACCTGAAGTCGTCTCTGACTTAAACCAAATGCTCCATGCGAAACCGTTAGATGTTTGAATGGCGTCTGCTTGAGTGTCATTCAGCAACGTAAAGCCATTGCTAGCGCCATTGGTAAATGACTTGCCACTGGGTGAGTCAGTGCTGCTCGTTGCTCCGCCTGCTGTTCTTTGTGTGGCGTTAACACCGCCGACGACATCAATCAGAATGTCGCCCTGCACAGAGTTACAAGGCCAATAGTGTGACAGCCCATTCGTAGGAAACTCACTGCCCAAAGCTGTATCTAGCGAGTCGGTATCAGCTTGCGTTGACGTAACAGCATTATCAGCTATCTGTGCAGTATCAACTTGATTTAAGTCAGCGAGTGCACCTGTGTTCTCCGTTGCGTTGTCTTCGGGCGCATTGTCCGAGCCAGCGACATCCGACCAATTTACACGGCCACACGTTGCATTTATTGTGCTGGTGTCGCTATCAGGGTTTCTATCAGATACGGCATCTGTCCCTTCACCCGATGGGAACCGTCGTGCTCGTACCCAGTAGTAACGCTGATCACCCGCAGAGATAGCATCAGCGCCATTAGACTCGTCGTGGATAAACTGCGTGCCAATCGTCTCGCCTATCTTAACTGCGCTAGACCAGCTAGAGTTGGGCGATGCAAACACCTCGATAGCAATGATACCTGTCATGTTCGCTGGATTAGTCCAATCTAGCTCAATGTTCTTCAAGCCTGCTGTCGCACTTAGACTGCTAGGATCAGGCACACCGAAGAACCCTTGCTGTATCCCTCCCGCTGGGGTAACCGTGGAATAGCCGCTTACTGCTAGATCTGAATACGATGAAGAGTCGTCTTCGCGCAGCGTGAGATTGACACCTCCACTACCTGACTCACTAAACGTCCAGCCTAAACATACGAACGTCTTATCCGTGTAGCCAAACTCGGATAGCGTCACGTTTACGCGGTCACCGACCGATATGTTGACGCCAGCTAAGTTAGTCGGAAAGGTTAGAACCTTTTGTAGATCACTGAGCTGTATGAGCTTGTGAGCAATCCGTTGCGCCATGTATCGGCTGTTAGTCATGCCTAACTTCAGCTCTCGCGTCAGCTCCTCACTGTTATCACGAGTAAAGGCACTAGTGATCTGTACCTTTGGGAACTCCATCTCTTTGTAGTTCTTATCAGGGTCAATAAATGTACCTGTGATGGTGTTGAACCGCTCGTTACGCTCGAACGATGTCTTGAGCTTCACAGGGCCAGTCATGTGATCTTCAGTCAGTGTCATGCCTATACCGACTGCTTCAAATGCGCCTGCTCTGATGACGTACTTACCGTTCGTATAGGTAAGCATCCCGTTCATTGAAGAAAGGATCTTGTTGATATTGGCCTTATGTGTGGTTGTCCCAAAGACGACACCATTACACGTATAACGCCTCTCTGATCCTCCAGGCACGTTTACTGTTGCATCACAAATGTCTGCAGCATCTACGGCTTTACTTAGATCAATGCGATCCAAGTCAATATCCATGCCGAAACGATTATCCGTGAGATAGTCAACAAGACACCAGACTGGGTTCTCTGACCACTTCCACGTCGTTGAATCGCTTGCCCTTTGAGTGCTTACACCAACGGTCGCATCGTAATAAGTGCTAGTGCTGTCCTGACGCGGGTCATAAACCTTCTTACCCTTAACTAAGGCCTTGATGTCGTTGGGCATAAACTTATCCCACGTCTCTTGGCTCTCTTCAGTCAGAGTAAATTTAGTCACTATGTAGGTGAGATTGGTGCCTATGTGCTCGCTAGGATTAATCGTAGAGAAAGCCGCGTCTAACACGGAGTCTGCTGTAGTCTGATCACCTATCAGCTTTCTTACTACACAAATCGTCGTGCCGTCTTTTGGCCCAAAGTTGCCTGTAGTGACATCGCCATTAGCATCTATGTGAGCACTCGGAATACGCTCGTCATCAAAATAGATATCTGAGATAGAGTCACAAGGATGCCCCGCCAAAACGATAGAGTGATACAGATCGCGATTATCAGTACCTGCAACACCGACAAAGCTAAGAGGGCCAGAAACCAAAGCCTCACCATAGATAAGCTTCTGCGGTTCTACAGTGCCTCTTACAGTTGCCTGACGGCTGCGGTCGCTATCCAAGTTAGGAACGGCATATAAAGACGATATAAGTTTTTGAGCCGCTATAGCGCCAGCAAGGACAGTAGCAGTGCCAATAGCTAATGCTGTTCCAGCGCTAATACTGAGACCGCCTACTGCTAGACCAACAGTTTTTAAGAAAGTAACTGTAGCGGCTATTGCTGCTGGCATTCCCAGCTCCTTACAATGTATCTATCTGGTATCGTCGTGAGTCCGTGCTTAGTGACAACGGCCACTGACTCTCCCAATTTTACTCCCATCAACAATCCGATACGAGGGAAATCACACATGACGGGATGACCAACCATGGGATAGTCAACAGGATCACCAAGAACCCTGTCGATAAGACTCATAAAACCATTGTGCGAATCTATAATTTTGCTAGCTTGCTCTTCTGAGTTATAGACAAGCTCATGGCTGTAGTCGACGCCATGCAATTCGCGAATCATGAAAGCAGTAAAAGCCACGCAATCTCGCGTACCGAACTGAAACTCTCCCTTTTGCCAGCGATTGAGCGCGGCAAAGATACTAGGGGAGGTCGCTTGGGTCTGGTCTTGGGTCACCTCTTCCACCACCGCCGCCACCGCCTCCTCCACCAAAGCCATTTCCGACTCCTAGATTGCCACTGTTCTTATCCTTCCAGAGAATCTTCACGCCAGTTATCTCGTGCAGATACTCGAAGAATAGATCGCTAGAGTTAACGCGCTGCTGTTCTGCGTGCGTGTATTTAAGATTACGAGAGCGATTAATCTTTGCCATCTCTGACTCACAAGTGAGCTGTATGAGATCATCACCCTGAGTACCAGCCGTAAGGGTCATCACATCCATGAAGCCCGACCAGATTTTATTAGGGTCTTCGATCAATGCCTCGTCTTCATCTAGTAAGCCAAGGTAGATGTCTACATCACGCAAGAAGTAATCTTCTGTCCCTGCCGTGCCAATATCTGCAATAGTGGAATTTATACCCGACAGCGTCAGAGTTATATTATATGGCGCTATATCCGCACCCTCTTCAATGCTAGAAACAGAGCCAAAATCGCCAATACCTAGCCAGTCATTACCACCCCAAGTAAACGTGCCGATACTGTCGTGTAGATACATAGTGCTACTAGAGAAGTCGAGCCTCGCGAACGTAACAGGGCGGACAACGTCAGACTTGAGTGCATTAACAATCGCTGTAGATAAGCCGCGACTCATGCCAGAACGTCCTCGATGGCCTCGATAGTGATAGAGCTAATATAGGTAGACTCAGTATTCCAGCGTGGCCCATTAGTCATCATAAAGATGCCTAGCGGATTAAATACCCGTACCTCATCGTCATCGTTAGTTGCTTTACGGATCGGAGGAGAAACAAACACTGAAATATCACCACTGCCATCGCTATCAGCATCAGCCGTGATCATATGCAATTCGTTGTTGAACGATAGGTAGTCACCAGCCTTAAAGAAGTCTGTTACGTTAGGTGTGGCACCATCCAATATAAGAGTCGTGCCTGTTTGACCTGCGCCATTTACTAATAGGTTCTGAGGTGATGTAGCTGATCCTCTACGAACATAGCCGTAATCCTCTAGTCTCATGCGATGCACTTGACCATCCATCTTAGCAATAAAGGCTTGTAGCTCGGCCCTATCATCACCAGACAGATTGCTAAAGGTCATCCGTGTTTTCCAGAACGAGCCTTTACGCGAGAGCGTCTGTATCGCGCCACTAGTCGGACTCTGAAACTGCCGTGTGTTAGTGACCAGCTCAAACGTCTGATTCGTAGGCGTGATATCAGGGAAGTTGTAGGTTGCCATTACATACGGCCTCTACGCATCATGTTATGAACCTGCTCGACTGTCTGACGTGAAGACTGTGTAACCGCGATAGCGATCTTCTCGTCCACATCCTGATTCCCTGATGCGTCAATGTTGTTAATGATGGTTATACCTTGCCCTTGGCCTCGCGTGTGGTCAATGACTGTTTCGTTGGGGTGTAGGATAGCTGGGAAGCCGCCACGGCCATCTATGCCGCCAGAGCGAGAACCCATGCCTGTGAAGCCACCACCCTCGAACGAGCCGCCTGCCGCCGCTAACGCCTGAGCTAAACCAACTGTGCTAGTCAAACCCGCAGCACCCGCCGCAGCCGCGCCACCTGCCGTTGCTGTAGCAACCAAAGCCGCTGGTGTTGCAGCCGCCGCACCAATCTTAGCCATAGCAGCCGCATTTGCCATAACGCTAGATGAAAGCGCACCAGACTCTACTTGTTTAGCAATGACCGCTTGCTTGACCCGCTCTATACCCATCTTGATGATGCTCTTCAGAAGCTCATCCATAATGGATCGACCCAGCATCTTCATAGCTTCGCTTGCGCTCTGGCCCTGCGTAATAAACTGCATCATTGCCTGTTCAGCAGAATCTTCTAAGTGCTGTAAGCCACCTACCAGTTTAAGCTGTGCATCTAACTGATTCTCTAAATCGGCTTGACGAAGAGCGTTAAGAGCCTCTTTCTTTTCCGTCTCACTGATAATCTCTGCTTGTGCTGCAGCTTGTATCGCCGCGATCTTAGCTATCTGAGCTTCTTCAAATACTGTGCGCTCGTCTTTTATGCCCTGTATGGCCTGCTGTCTGAGCTTTTGCAGATTCTTTATATCTTGAATCAGTTTTTGTTGCTTCTTATCCTCATCATCTTCTTCTTTCTTTTCTGGCTTCTTACCATCTATCTTATCGAGATTATCTTTATGACGCCTTCTTAGCGCCTCGATAAGCGAATTCCTATTAGCTTCTGTACCTACAGCATCTAAACTCGCTTGCTCCAACAGCGCCAACTCAGCCTCGAAAGCTTTCTCAAGAACACCTTTCCTGCCGATAGAGAAATCACTAACGCTCTTTATCAGATTATCAAGACGCTTCTTCTCGGCGTTTGCTTGCTTCTCTCTCGCCGCCTGCTCTTGTGCTTCTTGCCGAGCTGTCTCACGCAGACGCTTTTGCTTCTCTTTTTCTCTCTCTATTGCAGCAAACGCAAGCGCAATACGACGCAGTTCTTGAGCAGTAGCGCCCTTCTCTACAGCCTCGGCATATGCTCTTGCCTCGGCTGTCTTGGTAATAGCATCAGCTTGGTCTTCTATTCCTTTAACTAGATCTTCAAGAGACTTCTTTCTCTCTTTCTCTTTCTCAGCCGCTGTAATCGTTCCATTTGTATACTGATCAATAACCGCTTGGTTATCGTCCATCGCTGACTTGGTTGCCTTGATGTCAAGCTCAATATCCTTAAGCGCATCGCCAAAGGCGCGCGTCTCTACAGTGGACTTCAAGACGCCTTGGTTATAAATAAGGCTCATCTTAACGGCTTCATCGTAGCCTTTCTGTGCTCTACCTAATCTAGCCGTCTGTTCTTCTAACTGCTTGTTTAGCTTCTCGTTGTTTTCTGTTGCTTCTTCAACAGTCTGTGCTTTGAGAGCACTTTGAAATTCTTTCTGAGCCTCAGTCAACAAACCAAGCTCGACTATCTGATCTTTCGTAGACTTAATTATGCTCTCAAGCGATTCCCTAGAATCGTCTACAGCAGGCTTGAAACTTGTATATAAAGCCGCACCAACTGCCAAGAACGCACCTAAAGCTGCACCACCAGGCCCAAAGAGTGATGCCACCTGAGAACCCTGCTGACCTAAGATAATAAAGGCATCAGTACCCATCTGAGCCTGTATCGCTACGTCCTGTATTTGGTGGCCGACTTGACCAAAGCCACCACGGATCATACGCAAGCTACCGTTGAGGCGTTTGTTGGTCGCTATATCTTTTTGTTTGAGTTCGGTTAGCTTAGCTATCCGAGTTGCTGCACGTATTTGAGCTTCCGTAGCGCCGTTCTGACGGAGCTTATAAATTTCAAGCTCCTGTTTTGTCATCCCTAACGTCCGATGATATTCCTTCATCCGACGCATGGTGTCATTTAACGCTTTCTTTTGTTTCTCCGCAGCCCGAGTAGCACTATCAAAGACTTCGTTAACGCCGTCGTCTTTGGCCTGTAGGTGGATTACGATTGGATCTGGATTGCTCACGCTCTTGCCTTTTCGCCCTTATACTGAAGAACGTCCACCAATGTTGGAACTCAGTGGGCGTCATTGCCAAAATCGTGCTAACTGTCTGACCAAGATGTTCCGCTAGCTCGAAGACCCTGTAAAGCTCAGTCGGGTTCCCTTGGTCGTCCGTTAGTTTTTTTCGCGATCTTCCTCGCTCTGGGTCTGGAACGCTAATACTTCATTAGCAACACGCTCCACGACTGCTGAGGACGCATGACGACGCAGCTTCACCTTGTCACCAATGTCGAACACGGGGTTGCCCTCGCTATCGACTACGCCAAAGATGATCGCATACACCATATAGTCGTGGATATCGTCTTGAGAACGGGCATTTAACTTTGCCTTGTCCTCAATAGTCAGATTCTTGACGTAGAGAGTCGCTTCCCACTCGGGAACTTCGATCTCCCTAACGCCAAGATTACTGAAGTGCTGTACTACACTATCAATTAGCTTGCTCATTAGACAGTGCCTTCAACCAGTGCTCCACTACCTTGTGCAGAGAAGCTAGCCTCTACAAAACCGTCAAATGATGCTGACTTACTCACCGAAGTGATAGTCGCTGTGCCTGACCACTCGTAGTCACCTGAGTTGTTACCCGTGGGATACAGTTTCAGAGTGATTGACGCGCCTTCTGTCAGAGTCTGCTGACCAGTAGTATCAGTAGGATCCCAGAACGCTGTGAATGATGCCGTCCATGAACGCTGAGTAGCAGTGTGCGTCATCCATGTATCACCCATCACAGTGTCATCTGCGACTTCTGATGTAGTCTCTAAAGACCAGTCTCGTATCTCAGCAACAGCGTTTGAACCGCTGTAAACTGCCCCGTCCTTACCTATGTTTGTAGCCATTTTTACGTCCTCACGAAAAAATAAATATGTCAGATTTTACTAACCTTCTGGACTACCCTCAACCGCTAGATAATGTATCTCACAAGTGAGACGCCCTACCATGACGGGTTGATCACCGTCAGCCGAGAAGTCAGTATCAAATGAAGTGACTCGCGTGTCTATCGCTAAGCCACCCCTTGTTAGATCCGTATATAGCGCTTCCTCTATATCTGCGCTTATCTGATCTACCATTTCGTCGTATGTCGAAGTCATCTTAACGTAAACTTCAATACGTGCAGATAATCTTTTCTGCAAAGTTCTTGGTGGTCTCATGCTTGGATACTGAGACACCTCGTTTACCGTATAAACACATATACCAGGCAGCACGCTTTCGTGCATAGGGAATACGCGAGTGTCAAAACAGTTGCTACCTGTGTTGTCTAGGCCCGTAAGCGTAGTAACAAGGTTCTGACGAATTCTTGTGCGGATATGACTCATTGCTTCTCCAGCGCCAGCTCAGTAATACCCGTACCATCTGGCATAACCACTCTAATCGTATAAGCTGTATTCACTGAATTCACAGGCACTGTAACTGTATCACCCTCCGCTAGAGTAGATACTTCTGAGGTAACGCAAGTGAGACGCGGCTGATCGAGAGAGAAAGCAACGAATCCGCCTGCTTCCTCAAGCGCGTGCTGAGCGTCGTAAATTGCTTTAAACGACACTGTTGCATTCCCCGAGGTTGTGCCAGTACATGACACACCAAAGTCGGCGAGCAGCAGCTTACGATCATCCAGCGTCTCAACAGCCATTACTCAGCCTTTGCTTTAGCCTTTGTGGTGCGCTTGCGTGTCTTAGGCTTCTCTTCTGCGCCCTCAACACCAACAGCTCGATTCTCGGTCTTAGACTCATCAGCAGGAGCTACCCGACCGATACCCAAAAGAGACTCAGCTAAGCGCCCTTCCAGATCCACAGTCTCGCCTACGCGATATGTCTTACCAGCAATTACACAACCTTTAATTACTTCGTACTTCATACATCCTCCTTAGAGAAACCCGCCCCGAAGGGCGGGATACTATCTTAGCCGTCGTTACCGACCGCGAAGCTAACAGCGTGACGTACCGCAACGTCCATTGACTGCAATGCAACAACACGGACAGTACCAGTTGTTGAAGCAGTGTATGGATCTACAACCAGATCGAGTCCACCGAAGAAGCCTACGAGTAGGTCTGAGAAGTTACCGAAGTAAAGGTTCCCAGCAGTCCCTTGGTTAGAAACGATTGCACGGTGTCCGTTAATAGTGCCGCCAGGCTCTACTACAAACTGTGCAGTCCCAGTTGCCTTCTCAGTAGTCTTCAGAGCACCGTACATTGCAGCAGGCAAGATGTAAGCAAGGTTGCCCATCAATGCGTTGTCTTCTGCAAGTGCAGTCTCAAGAGTCACTACTTCAGCGAAGGTTGGGTTAGCAGCAGAGAAGTCAGTAACGCTATTGATACCTGAAGTGTTCAAGATACCAGTAGGCTGACCACTTGAGCCTGAACCTTCGAGACCAGCCAAGTCAATCGCAAGAGCGATAGCTGTAGCAAGGTCATCACGGATCAGAGCTTCTACGTCCATGCTTGACTGAATCATAAGCTGACGAGTTACATCGGTGAATGCACCAAGTGTCTTAGGTGTCATCGCGATGTTTCCGACAGTCATTTCTGACTCAGCAGCCGCACCACCTTCAGAAGCAATCCATGCCGCGTTTGCAGCCGCTGTCTTCTTAGGGATACGAACGTCACCTGACAGACCGTTCAAAGTACGTGCACCCGCCTGCATTACGCTAGAAGCGTTACGCAGTACGTCGATGAAGTCTGCTCCGCGATAATCTTCGCCGAACAAATCTGCTTCATCCGCTGAGTTAAGGTCACGCTTCCAAGTACGCATAACGTCTGTTGGGAGCATGATGCCTTGAGCGGCACGACCGAACTCGGCAGAAGCAGCTTCTGAACACTCGAATTCGAATGCGGCAGCTTCTTGAGCGCGACGGTCAGTTGGGTTAGCTAGAGCGTGAATAGCGCGAACAAGAGAGAACTTCTTGAGTTCTTTCTGTGTCATGCCGATGTCCTGCGACTCAAGAGCGCGCTCTGAACCGATTACATCTAACAATTCGCCACGGAACTCAGCTACAGAACGACCTTCAGCGATTGCTCGCTTGGCCATATCTGACTGATTGTGACGAGCCCCAAGCTCAACGATCTGAGCTGCGTCTTTTTGAGCGGCTTTACGAGCTTCCAACTCGATTGCCGCAACGTCTACTTCATTTGTCATAGGAGTTTCCTCTTTAACAGTTACAGTTACGGGTTTTTGAGTAGGCTCGTCTGAGCGCCCAACACCAACGGAGACATCCGCTGGAATCGAAACCAAACTTGCCTCAACTGGACGCCACGACTTAGCGACATACTTGTCATTGCCTTGACGTTCCATTTTGTTGATAGCGTATCCAATGGATACATTTGCGCGAATGCCATCAACAACATCGTCGAATGCCTCTTTAGCAAGTCCGTTCTTTCCAAAACGTACCGTCGCACGGAGACGCCGTGCCGAGCCATCGAGTTCGACAGATTCTATGATCCCCACCTGTTTTTCGGGGTTGTGGTCGAGCAAAACGGGTGCCCTTCCTGAGCGCAAGAAGCTCAAATCAATAGCTTCCTCAGAGTGCTCCAGTATCTCCATACCGAATGATCGCTCCACAGGCTCTTCAGAGCTGAGGGCCATCTTCACACGTCGCTCATCTTCTTTGATTGGAGACGCATCCATCTCCATCGCACGAGTAGTCACTTCTACTTTCTCTACTCGCCCTTCATCTTCTTCAGTTGCCATTTCTGGCTCCTCCGACTTACCAAACTCTACGATGTAAGAGTCTTCAGTCTCAGTAATGTTCTTAATGTGGCGCTCTTCTTCATCGTAGTAACGCTCACTGGTCTTTGTTAGTGCAGAGAAACGGTGACCCACCTTACGATCTGTTGGCTCGCCATCTCTATACAAGGTGATCAAGGCCGCTGGATTGTCCTCAGTGCCCTCAATCGTGAAGTCCGAATCTGGCACATCAATACTGCCATCACGCACGATGCGACTAATCTTGCCTTCTGCGCGACCGCCAGAGCTGTTCCAGCTCACCATATCGCCGACCTTTAACTCGTCAGCTTCTGCTCTAGTTTCCATTTCCATCTCGTCGCTCCTCTCGTCTATTGCGTCGAGTCGTTTGACTGCTCGTTTGCTGAATGAGAATCCTGCGTCTCCGCCCCAGAGTGCCCACGCGATCCGACCCGCGCTAGGATAGCCTTCTTCACCCTTGTCAAAGCCTTTACCTTGCTTATCCACTTCATGTCGGCTAAAGAAGCTATACATGCGACGCACAGTGCTAGCAGATAGCTCCCGCCCATTAACAATATCACGAGCGCGAGCAACACCGACCTCAGTGCCACCCCGACCATGCTCCTTGCGCCAAGCAAGCCCGCGTTTAGCTTCGGCAACCATGCCTTCAGTTGGTTTAAGATCAATTTCTTCACCCTTGTATTTCGCCATCGTCGCCTCCGCTGATGTCAGGCGGTATACCCATTTGTACTGCACCAAACGGTTCTAGTGCATATGTGACGCCAAACTGCTCCATCAAATCTTTATCACGCTGAATCTCAGCCAATAGCTCTTCTGTGTCCTTGCCGTACTGAGCCGCAACATCCTGCAAGCTCAATACACCGTTCTTCATGCCAAGAATCGCTGCGTTCATCTCTTTCATGGGATCAACCCAGTTCCAAGCACGACCACGGAACTCTGACGCTAGGGCAAACTTGTCGAAAGTAGCCATAGGCATGAATACTGTCTCGACCTCCATTGCAGCACCCAGCCAAGCCTCATAGACAGGACGAATGAAGTGATCAATCATTATCTGCTGACAGTTACGATAGTAATCACGCTCCTCAAGAGCGCCCTGACGAATCGAGCTGTACGAAGTGGCCTCTAAATCATTTGCTAAAGAGGTATAAGAGATACCCAAGCCAGACGCCACGCCCTTCAATACAGACTTATGGAAGCTGTCAAACTCACTCGTGGGATAGCCAACATCAAAAGTCTTTAGGTCAACACCCTGCGGGAGCTGATGGAATGTACCAGGCTGTGCGTCAATCATGGGTACGTGCCCATCCATCTCATCAGCCACAAAGCCATCACCACTAGGAGACGTAAAGAAGCCCATCTTAGATGCACCCATACGGGCGGCTACGATGGATGCTTCACGCCATCCGTTAAGCTGTTTGATACTTGCCATCGCTGGGGCCATCCAAGGCTCACCACGAGTCTGACCAGCGCGTAGTGGCTGGAAGACATGAATGACTTTATCGGCAGGAACTCGCTTATGCTTAGGCGACTTAACCATACTAGCGAAGTCATAATCACCAGGATGGTTGGTAAGTAGATGATAGGCAATAGGCTTACGGAACTTGTCTAGCTCCACGCCCATGCGAATCTCGCTACCGTTATCTAAGCGCTCGTTCTTCTCTTCATCTACCTGATCAGGCTCTATGAACTCTAAAGTAAAGCTATCGTGGAAGCTGTTGCCTCTATGCTTGATAATGAACACTTCGCCATCACGCGCTAAGCCTTCCATCACCATTTTTTGCACATCTACCCACGACATTTTGCCGTCTGCGGTGCAATTTCCACGCTTTCCCCACGTTCTGAAGGCACTCTCGATTGCGGAATTACCGTCTGTGTCGAGCGCTCCTCGAGGATCTAATGCCTTAACTTGCAGCTTAAAACCGTGCTGACCAACCACATTTGTCTTCAACAGATTGAAATATCGACGTGCGTACTCGTTATTTCGAGCCAAATCACGCGATCTAGCCCTCATTCTCGTGATTACGGGGTGTAATTCGCTATCTGGAGACCGTTGTGAGTCAACATAGTCAGCGAACAGGCGTCCTGTGCTCGCAGCCTGATAAGACCGCTTGAAAACCTTGGCTTTCTCAGTCGTTTCTGGTTTTTTGCCAGTTAGCCTGTCAAATAATCCCATATCAGAACCTTACCTGTATGGTTGCGCCATTTTTCTTGCCTCTTTTCAGCAAAGCATCGTTCTCATGCTTAACTATCTCTCTACGATAGTAATCACGAGCGTCAACAAGCTCTTGGAAGCTTAATTTAGTGAGAGAGCGACCAGCAATAGAGTAAGATGATACATCAGAGTCTGCCTTTCCTTGCAGGAGAGACTCAATCTTATCAACCATGATCTCAGCATGAATGCGTGGATCAGCTTGGTTGTTATCCATGTCAGGAATAGCTTCAAAGTCGCCAATATCGACAACAATTCTATTTCCTGAGCTGGTTTGCGTAATTTCTAACTGCCAGTGATACTTACCAACGAGAAAAGAAGCGCTTGTTGCGCTATCTGCCGTAAATAAATAGAAATCGTCAGTTGATCCACCAGCTTGCGGTATTTTTATCTCTGAACTACCACCGCCAGTGATCCTTGCAACGTATTCGGCTGTGTAACCACTAGACGTTGGGTAGTCTTCCGCGATATCAGAACGCTTCCATTGTATGAAGTCGCCGACAACTATCTCTTCAGGTTCACCTTCTGGAGCATTGGAAGCATCGAATAAATTTGCCATAGCCCATCATCGCCAAGAGTTTGCAAAGTTTCCCTTCCTTGGATACTGAGGCATGAATGCCTCTCGCTTCCCTTCGGGCTTACTTTCCTGTTTCTGAGGTTGCTCTTGCTCTGAAATCTTATTGGCCAGAGCATTTACATTCACCCCGAGTATACTATAGGCCGCGATTGAGTACACCATGCAATCAAGTGCCTCATTTCTCGGTCTTACTTTCTCAAAAACACGCTTTTTAAACCCTCTATGGAAGCGTGTAACCGCTTTTTCGGCTGTAAGTTGGCGAAAATACTCATCTTGCAGGATATCGTTGAAGTGAACATACCCTGATCCCGCCTCTTTTATCCGCAAACGCGCAAATATCAAATCCTTAACGGTATCGACGCCAATCGGGAATAAAGGGCACTTCACAGTGTTATTTTTGCTCGGACGACCAGCAATCGGCTTGCCATCACCACCAACACCCTTAATTGCGAAGATTCTGCGACCTTGATTCTTCTTACAGTACGCATAAACGCTGTTAGTAAAGTGACCACCACTATCAACAGCCGCAGCACGTATCATTAAGACCCTGCCCGACTCTGTTTCGTACTGTTTGTTAAGCTGAGTGTCTAAGTCATTCCAAAGATGCGGAGTCGATGGGTCTCCGTACAGAGTGATATGATCTAAAACGTAAGACTCATCGTCCTTTCCCCATCCCTGTACCGTCATCTCTAAACGGTTGTCCTGCACGTCCACACCAGCCGTTAAGACCATCACCTCATCAGGAACGGACAAAAACTCCTCTCTTCTGTCCGCTAGCTCAAAGTCATCAATCTGTTCGCCAGCATCTTCCCATGTCTCACCAAGATAGGTGTTAGTCCATACACGTAACTGTTCTGGGTTCCGTTTAACGCTCAAAAAGTCCCGTACACCGTCAGCAAGAGGTGTCCACGGAGAACAAAGACCGTTGATAGCAAAACCTGCTGTGCCAGCAAACGGCTTTTGAGCTATCCAGTCACCGTTGCGGATAGACCAGACACGATCCGCCTCACTCCATAACGTACCGCACTCTTCGCACGCATACTTTGCTGTCTCAGGCTGACCGTCTTCCCATCTTACATTCCCCCACTTGAGCTTCTGAGGAGTGTGGCAATGTTTACAAGGCACATGATATTCACGCTGGTCAGACTTTTCGTAAGCATCCTCAATACGGGATGCTCCCTTGTTTGTCGGAGTAGAGACCATGATGATCTTTCGGTTCCAGAAGGTTGCACTTCGTTTCCGTGCAAGCTGGATAGGATCACCCTCGCTTCCTGCTGACGTTGGGTATCTGTCCACCTCGTCACATAGGACGATCCTGATTGGTCGAGACGCAAGACCCGCAGGCGAATTAGCACCCACGATAGTAATCGCACCCCCAGCGAAGACTTTGTGCAGGGTTGTGTTCCCACTGTCACGCGCACGAGGATCTTTTACCTTGTCTTTGAGAACGGGGGTCGAACGGAGTAATCCTGATGCAATTCTGTCTTTCGAAAATGCCTGAGCCATTTCCAGCGTCGGCTGTAACACCAGAATTGGGCACGGATTATGATGAATGTGGAAGCCAATAATATTGAGTAAAGCTTCAGTCTTACCAAGCTGCGCTCCCGCCATGACGACAACTTCTTGAATCTCAGCGTCAGAGCACGCATCCATTATTCCCCTTTGGTATTCAGCTCTTGAAGTAAACCATCTGCCTGGTTCCGCACTACTTTGCGAGTCCAGCCGCCTTTCTCGGTCTGCCCACTCGCTTACGCTTAGCTTTGGGGGCGGTGTCATCACCTTCATTGCTGACTTCAATTTGGCTAGCAGTCGATTCTGTTGGACTAATCGTTGGGTCATATCGTGATAGTTCTTCCAGCGCTTCAGTAATTAAGTCTTCTACAATGGTTTGGCATACACCTGCGTTACTTTCTGCCGAGACTACAGGCGCAGCCTTCGTTGGTATAGATAACAGACGAGCCTTCACCGAGCCAAGTACATCTGTCCACGCTGAGACTACATCATCTGCATTGACCAATTCACCATGTATCTTTTTCAGCTCAAGCTCAGCAATCTCAGCTTCAGCATTTACCTTACGAGTTCTTGCCTCATCATACGATGACCCTATTTTAACTCCACCCGTGCTCGGCATTAATCCTCCAGTAGTTCGGTTTTCCGTACTATCAGTAGTTCGGTTTTCCGTACGATCAGTAGTTCGGAATTCCGTACACTAATCATCATATTAACCATCATATTAACCTTTGTGCATCCGTAACACTAATGATGTGAGCTGTTTATTCCATTAAGTTCTAAATTAGTTTCTGCTTATTCTATCGCTAGCGCTCGTTCGCGCCGCACC
>FYBJ01000245.1_pt1 | contig 19216 bp, 22 predicted proteins | sample 1134611 | NCBI WGS metagenome assembly FYBJ01 (sample SAMEA104116008, study PRJEB20421) | marine metagenome | isolation source: marine | reverse complement strand
CCACCGCGCTGTCAAACAAGCGTTTCCCCTGGCTGAGCGCGCGCCGGATCGAACTGGGCATGTGCCCGGTGAATGCGATCCGCGTGGCCTATACCGGCGAGCTGGGCTGGGAGCTGCATCACCCGATGGAGATGCAGACCTATCTCTTCGACCTGCTGGAAAAGGCAGGCGAGCCGCACGGGATGAAACTCGTGGGCGCCCGCGCCCAGAACTGGCTCCGTCAGGAGAAAAGCTATCGCGCCTTCGGCACCGAACTGGGCCGCGACGCCACCCCGCTCGAGGCCGACCTGCCGCGCTTTGTCGACCTCGACAAGGCGTTCCACGGCAAGGACAAGCTCATCGAGACGGGCATCCGCGCCAAATGCTGCACGCTGCTGGTCGACGGGCCGGACGATGCCGACCCCTGGGGCCGCGAGGTGCTTTACGACGGTGATACCAAAGTGGGCCGTCTCACCTCGGGCGGCTATTCGGTGGTCTTCGGCAAATCCATCGGCATGGGCTATGTGACCCCCGATCTGGCGGTGCCGGGCACGCGGCTCAAGGTCAGGATGCTGGATCGGCTCTGGGATGCCGAGGTGGTCGAGGACAGCCCCTATGATCCGGCCAACGCCAATATCCGGGTGGACGGCTGACAGTGCGGAACGGGCGTCACCCAGGTGGCGCCCGGTTTGCTTTCGCAGGGTGGGTTTGCAAGCCCACCTGACCGTCCGTCGGCCAGCAGGTCCCGGGTCAGGCCCGGGACGCGTGAGGCTACTCTCCCAGCGCCACGCCCTCGCGCCGCGGGTCCGCCCCGCCCTGCAACCCGTCCCGCAGGTCGATCACATGAAGGCCCGAGTTCAACTCGCGCACCGCTGTTTCGTATCCCATCGCCTGCAACGCGTCCTCCATCGCCTCGGCTTGCGTGCCCGCCTCCAGATCATAGGTCCCGAACCGGTTCACCAGATGCGGAAGCGCCACCGCTTCCTGCGCATCCATCCCCCAATCCAGCATCGCCACCAGCGTCTTGGACACATACGGAATGATCCGGCTGCCCCCGGGCGAGCCCACGACCAGCACCGGCTCGCCATCCTTCAGCACGATCGTGGGCGACATGGACGAGCGCGGCCGCTTGCCCGGCTCCACCCGGTTGGCAATCGGCACCCCGCCCCGCTGCGTACGGAACGAGAAATCCGTCAATTCGTTGTTCAGCAGGAACCCGCCCACCATCAGCCGCGAGCCAAAGGCGTTCTCGATCGTCGTGGTCATCGACAGCACGTTTCCATAGCTGTCCACAATCGAGATTTGCGAGGTCGAGGGCCGCTCCTGCGAGGCATCATCGGCCCGGAGCAGAGCATGATCGAACTCCGGCGCCCCCACCGGGGCCTCCTCCAGCGCGCGCTCCCCGTTAAGCAATTCGCCACGGGTCGCGAGGTATTGTCCGTCAATCATCCCCTCCACGGGCACCGGCACGAAATCACTGTCGGCCACATAGCGCCCCCGGTCGGCAAAGGCCAAACGGCTCGCGTCCCCGATCAGCCGCCAGGCCTCGGCGCTTTGCGCCCCCATCGCGGCCAGGTCGTAGCCCGCCAGGGCGCCCAGCGTCTGTCCCACGGCCAGCGCCCCCGAACTGGGCGGCCCCATGCCGCAGACCTCGTATTCGCGATAGGGAACGCACACCGCGTCCCGCTCCTTCACCGCATAAAGCGCCAGGTCGATCTCGCTCAGCACGCCCGGATTGCCCGGCGCGCCCTGCACGGTCGCCACGATCTCATTCGCGAGGGGACTGGTGTAGAAGATGCGCGCGCCCTCGCTGGCCAATTGCCTCACGGTGGCGGCATACTCCTCGTTGCGCAGGGTGTCGCCCGCCGCGAGGGGCTGGCCCCCGGGCAAAAAATAGTCCCGCGTCGCCTCAAACACCGCCAGCCGCTCGGCATCCCTCTCGACCGACGCGGCCATGCGTGCGCTCACGGGGAACCCGTCCTCGGCACTGGCGATGGCCTCGTCAAACAGCCCCGCCCACTCCAGTCGCCCCCAGCGACGATGCGCCGTCTCCATCAGGGCCGGCGTCGCCGGTGTGCCCACGCTCAGGCCACCGACCACGGCATCGAAAAACCCCAGAGGCTCTCCGGCCTCGTCCTGAAACAGCCGCGGCGTCGCGGCCAGAGGTGCCGTTTCACGCCCGTCCAGCGTGGTCATCCGGCGCGTCTGCGCATCCCACCAGACCAGAAAGGCCCCGCCGCCCAGACCCGAGGCCTGCGGCTCGACCAGGCCCAGCACGGCCTGCACCGCCACCATGGCATCCGCCGCCGTGCCGCCCTCACTCAGGACCCGCGCCCCCGCCTCGACCGCCAGGGGATGCGCGGCCACGACCATCCAGTCCTCGGCCCGCACCGGTCGCCCCGCCGCCTTTTCGGCCTGCGCCGCGGCCACCGCCGGGGAAGTGGCCAGAACCCCGGCCCCGCCCGCCTCGGGGGCGACCCCATCGGCCGCCTCCTGTGCGGTCCCGGCCCCGGCTCCGGCCAGACCGGCCAGACCGGCCACAAGGGCAACGCACGCCGCATGGGCAAACTGTTTCATCATTGTCTGAGATACTCCTACAGCATCGAGGGAATCACCTGGTCCGGTGGACGATGACCATCCTCAAAGGCCTTGATGTTGAGAATGACCTTCTCGCCCATCTCGATCCGGCCCTCGCGCGTGGCCGAGGCCATATGCGGCAACAGCACCACGTTCTCCAGCGCCCGCAGACGCGGGTTCACATCCGTGCCGCTCTCGTAGACATCGAGACCCGCACCGGCGATCCCGCCCGAACGCAGCATCCGTGTGAGCGCGTTTTCGTCGATCACTTCACCACGTGAGGTATTCACGATAATAGCCTCTTTTTGCATGAGTTTCAGGCGTCGCGCATTCATAAGGTGAAAGGTCGAAGGCGTATGCGGGCAATGCAGGCTGATGATGTCCATCCGCGCCACCATCTGGTCCAGGCTCTCCCAATAGGTGGCCCCCAGCGCCTCCTCGGTCTCGACGCGCAGACGGTTGCGGTTGTGGTAATGCACATCCATTCCAAAGGCCGCAGCGCGCCGCGCCACCGCCTGCCCGATCCGGCCCAGACCCAGAATTCCCAGCCGCTTGCCGGTCAGCCGCGCGCCCAGAAGCGCACTTGGCGACCAGCCGCCCCAGTTGCCCTCCTGCATGACCCGCATTCCCTCCGGCATACGGCGGCTCACGCTCAGGATCAGGCCCATCGTGATGTCGGCAGTGTCCTCGGCCGAGACCCCGGGCGTGTTCGAGACAAGCACTCCGGCCCGGCGCGCGGCCAGCACATCGATATGGTCGATCCCCGCACCATAGTTGGCGATCAGCTTGAGCCGTTCGCCTACCGCCGCGAGGAAGGCCGCATCGATCCGGTCGCTCAACGTGGGCACCAGGATGTCGGCCCCTCGCGCCGCCGCGATCAGATCGTCGTGGCTCATCGCCGCGTCGTCCCCGCGCAGCGTGACGTCGAACAGCTCGCCCAGCCGTGCCTCCACCGGCTCGGGCAAACGTCGCGTAACAACAACACTCAGGCGCTGAGATCGCATGGGCCTCCTTCCAGGTCTTTGCAAACCGATGGCTTGGTGTCAGAGTGGCGCAGGAATGCACGGGGCACAAGAACCCGGCTCGAGCGACAGGCAAAAAATCGGGCAATGCTGATGAGACGATACCTGATGATGGCCGCGATGGCGGCACTTCTTTCATCGGCCGCCGCCGCCCAGGAGCGGGGCGCGGTGACCAACCTGCCGGTGCCGCGTTTCGTGTCGCTGAAGGCCGCAGAAGGCAATGTCCGGCGCGGCCCCAGCCGCACGCACCGCATCGACTGGATTTTCACTCAGGCCGGCACCCCACTCGAGATCACCGCCGAATACGGCAACTGGCGGCGGGTGCGCGACCGCGATGGCGTGGGCGGCTGGATGCATTATTCGCTCCTGTCCGGCGCGCGGACCGTGCTGGTCGAGAGCGACATGCTGGAACTGCGCAGGCAACCCGACCCCGCAGCCCCGGTTACCGCGCAGCTGGAACTGGGCGTCGTGGCCCGCGCCCGCGAGTGCCTGCCCGACTGGTGCCGCCTGACCGTCGCGGGCTTCAAGGGGTGGGCCCCCAAATCAGCCCTGTGGGGCGTCAAGCCGGGCGAAACGCTCAAGTAGGTTTCACGGCGCTCGAATTTCGCCGGTGCCACGAAGATTTTGCCGATTCCGGTCTTGCACAGACCTTCCCCAGTCAGTATCTACCGCGCCACGTTGGGGTGTAGCCAAGTGGTAAGGCAGCAGTTTTTGGTACTGTGTATCGTAGGTTCGAATCCTACCACCCCAGCCAAACACTTCCCTGTTTTCGGACGCCGAGAGTTTGTCGCGCAATTGTCGCGTGTTTTCGGGCGTTTGGCAGACAGGGATATCAGCAGAGACGCAGATAAGAGCACGAACCGGGGCGATTTCAGGCCGTAGTCTCTGTTTGCGATTCCGGCGGTACGAGTTTGGGGGATTCTGGGTGTTTTATTTCAGAGCGACGCGAACTGCTCGCGCTGTTCTGACCAAACGGCAGGGAACCGCGTTTTGATCAGATAGTCTGTGGTGAGCCCATCGGGCTGCTCACCGGCTACGATACGGTCAAGGACATCAGGCGCGAGCAATGCAAGGTTGGTCACATCCTGGACACGGCGCTTCGAGACGCCTTCAATGCCGGCGATCTCGGAGAAGGTTTTGCCCGCGATGACCATTGCCAGCCAGCTGCGCCCCTTCATGATGTTCTGCACCAGCGTTCTGTCGATCTCCGCAGGAGCCTCGCCCAGATGCAGTTTCATTTCCACACCACGTCGGCGCATCTGGAATGGAGCTTCGACTGTCAATTCAGCCAGATTGATCTGCTCCGGCAGGCAATCGAGACGGTTCGCAAGTTTTTCCGTGTCCAGCTTCACAGCCAGAGATCCCGGTCGCAGATCGGCTCGTTCGATCAAGGCCAGTCGGTCCGTCACATTGCCTTGTTCCTGAAGCCTTTTCGATACGTCATTAAGTTCGGCTGCCGTCAAACCTTCTGTCATTGCGACCGCCGCACCGGGTCTGGTCAGATGCTGCCCCACCAGCTCAGCCAGCAAGCCCTCCACCTGATCTGCTGGCAGCCGCCAGGCATCCGGATGCTTCCGACTGCGATCTTTGACCAGCCTGCGGGAGATGTAATAACGCAGGCGTTTGCCGTTCTTTCGGCTGTGGCTGGGTGTCAGTCGATCGCCGGTTTCATCAAAGAGCTTGCCAACAAGCAATGACCTAGTTGCCTTGTGTCTGGAGCCGCGAGCAACCGCCGCCCCGCTCTGAAGCATCTTCTGAACCTTGTCCCAAACCGCCGGATCAATGATGGCTGGATGCTGCCCCTCATAGACCTGTTTCTTGTGCCGGATAACCGATACGAAGGAGGTCTCAGCCGCATCCAGTCGGTCGACCAGCTTGGCGAAGTCGGCCAGAGAACGCGTCAATCTATCGATCTTGTAGACCACGATCTGGTCGACCCGTTTCTCATCCATAGCCTGCATGAGGCGCTGAAGGGCGGGACGATCCAGATGGCCGCCAGATATGCCGCCGTCGTCATAGTGATCGGGCAGCAGTTCCCAACCCTCGTGTTTCTGGCTGGCGATATAGGCCTCGCAGGCTTCCCGCTGGGCATCCAGCGAGTTGAAGTCCTGCTCCAGGCCCTCTTCCGAGCTCTTGCGGGTATAGATGGCGCAGCGTACCCGTCGCATCACTGCACTCCGAAGAAGCGCGGTCCGGACCAATGCGCCCCGGTGATGTGCCGGGCAATGGCAGATAAGGACCGCCACACCTTTCCGTCCAGAACAATCCGGATATTCTCTTCGGCCGAAAATTGGCGCCGTGTCTTGCGCTTAATCTCTTTGACGTGTTTGTCTGCCGATCCATTCGGCCCTGTTCTCGTTCTCATCTCGTATCCCCTCAAGGATGACGATGAGCCAAAAACCCTCGCTTAGCAAAACAACCCGATCTGTCTCAAAGGCTGTGACGGGCTACACGGCGGCGTGAAGCGTTCCTGATGCCAGCGTCGGCTATCTGGCAGTGTCCGCCAGCCGATCACCAACGACCTTGGGGGCCGCGCTTCAACGCGCCAGCTCGGGATGTTCGTATGCCTGTGGATAGGGCATCGGCTGCAGTGGCCCCAACGGTATCACGTTGTTCCACGACCGGCCGAAATACCCCTGACGGCAATGAATCAGGGAGCCGCTCTCGGCAACACCCGGAAGTGCGTAGACACGGCAGAGCCAGCGCCACACATGCGGATAATCAAGGATTTTCGCACCATTGAGTTTCATCCGCAGGTAATAGACCGGATCGTGGCGGTATAGCGTCGGGAATAGCCGCAGGTCGGCTTCGGTGAAGCGCTCTCCGGCCACGAACGGGCGGTCGTCCGAGGCCAGCAGATCCTCGATCGCAGCCAAGGTCTCGAAATACCGGTTGAAAGCATCTGCATAAACCGACTGATCAGATGAAAAACCGGCCTTGTAGGCACCGTTATTGATCGAGACATATATGCGCTGGTTCCAGTCGTCGATCGTCGCCCGGATGTCGTCGCCTTCCGGATAAAGATCGGGCCGTTCCGCATCAGAGTAGCGGCTGCCAATTGCACCGGCCTGCCGGTTCAACATCCGAATGATCTCGGCGCTTTCGTTGTTGATGATGCGCCCGGACTTCTTGTCGTAAAGGATCGGCACCGACTGTTCCGAAGATCCTTCGTCCTGATAGACCTGTCTGGCCAGCCGGTATCCCCGTCCTGTACCGGTTTCGGGGGTGCATTCAGGCAGGGTTTCGCCAGTCAGTGGCGAAACACGTGTTGGGTCGAATTCCCAAAGGTTCGGGCCATCAGGGTCGGCCTCCCCGGTGCGGCTGGGGAAGGCGACATCCATACTGATCGCGTCCTGAAGGCCCAGAACGCCGCGCGCCAGCGTCACCCGGTGGCACCAGGGGCAGTTGAGCGCCACAAAAAGATGGTACCGGCCCGGTTCCGCGGGGAAATCCGGATCTTCCCCGATAATATGGCGGAACCCGCTGACACCGCGCACGAACTCGCCCCGGGCGCGTCGGTTGGCGGCGTCGGTTTGGCTTTCCTCGACAGAGACGTTCACTTTGGGCGGTTTTGGATCAGTCATCGTGAAACCTTTATTGGCTTTCGAGGCCAGGCAGAGGAGCGAGCCGTAGGCCCGCTCCCAAAGATCAGCCCCGCAATTTGTGGTGCAGGATGATCGGTACGGCGAGGTCTTCTTCGTCGGCCAGGTGACGCTCCAACAGCTTCTCAATCGAGGTAGCAGAGTCCAGCAGCGACGCCGCGTTTTCGCGGGCCTCCTTTTTCATCAAGCTGGATAAGCATGATCACACGATTGGCGGCATCGACAAACCCATCGAGTGTCGCGTCCAGTGTCCGATGATCGCTTTCCAGGATTTCCAGGCCTGGGTCAAAGCGCGGGTCGGCCGCGGAAAGTTCTGGGAAGTATGACCGGTCTTCCCAGCCATGGTGGCCGTGCAGATTGCGCACCATGATATCGCCGTAATACCGCAATCGCGCCGCGAATTCGTCTGGCGCGCGGGACTTGTCGATGTAGTACTCAGCCTCGGTGCGCACGATCCTGCCAAGCTGGCGAAACCCTTTATGTGCGCGCAGCCAGTTCTGGGTCGCTTTGGCGAAATTCGGATGGCTTTCCCATGCATCCCGCGGATAGTCGTTCAGCAGCAAGTGCATTTCGCTGGGCATCGGAGTCTCCCGGATGTTGACATCGTCTGGCATTTTCGTGCCTCCAAACGATTGGGTGCCCCTAATGTGAGGGTCGAAACCTTGGCAAAAGAGGCTGAGGCGAATTCCAGCGAATGGTCGTTCAGCGCTTCGCCTCAGGCGTATTCTGGCGCCGAATCGTGTTTGTCCCACATAATCTCACCCCAGCTTTGCTCGGTCGTGGGGCGCGTCGAAGTCGACCTCCGGCCCCCTGGGCACGATGCGGCTCGGATTGATCGTTTCGTGGCTGCCGTAATAATGGTTCTTGATGTGGTCCATGTGCACCGTGGCGGCCACGCCCGGCTGCTGGTAGAGGTCGCGCAAATATCCAGACAGGTTGGCGTAGTCGTCTATCCTTCTGACATTGCACTTGAAATGCCCAACATAGACAGGGTCGAAGCGCACCAGCGTGGTGAACAGCCGCCAGTCGGCTTCGGTGATGTCATTCCCAATCAAAAAACGCTGTGTAGCTAGACGGGCGTCCAGGGTATCGAGCGTATCGAAGAGCGGCCCGATCGCCTCGTCATAGGCGGCCTGTGTCGTGGCAAAGCCACATTTGTAGACGCCGTTGTTGACTGCACCGTAGATCCGGTCGTTCAGCGCATCGATCTCTGCGCGCTTGGATTCCGGATAGTAGTCGCCAGCCCTCGCGCCGATCCCGTCGAAGGCCGAATTGAACATGCGGATAATCTCGGAGCTTTCGTTGGAGACAATTGTACCGGTTTTCTTGTCCCACAGCACCGGAACCGTGACCCGGCCCGAGTAATCCGGCAAGGCCGCCGTATAGACCTGGTGCAGGAACTCCGCACCGTTGACCGGATCGCTGACAACGCCGGGGCCATGATGAAATGTCCAGCCATTCTCGCCCATGAACCAGTTGACCACCGAGACCGAGATCATCGCTTCCAAGCCCTTCAGAGCGCGGTAGATCAGTGTCCTGTGCGCCCAGGGGCAGGCATAGGAAACATAAAGGTGGTACCGCCCGGGCTCGGCCTTGAAGCCGGCGTCGCCAGAAGGCCCCGCCGCGCCGTCAGGCGTGATCCAGTTGCGGAACTTCGGGGCCTTGCGAACAAAATGCCCGTCAGTGGATTTGGTGTCATACCAGCGGTCGACCCACTTTCCGTCCTGCAGAAGTCCCATGACCTTCCCTTTCAATGAAATTGGTGACGCAAGCCCATTTACGCGGGCTTACGATTGTCGATCGAATAGGCGTCGGCGCCGAATGCGACGAGGAACAGGAAACCTCCGGCGATGGCGAAGTTCTTCATGAACGTTGTCATCTGGGTCTGGTCGCCAAAATCAGCGTGGAAGAACAGTGCCGAGAGCGCACTGAATCCGGCCAGCAGGAAAGCCGCCGTGCGGGTTTTGTAGCCGACGATCACGGCAAACCCGCCGACAAATTCGGTCAGGATCACCAGCGGCAGCAATACCCCGGGCACGCCTGCCGATTCCATGAATGCGGCCGTGCCGCCATAAGAAAATGCCTTCGTCAGCCCCGAAATCACAAACATCAATGCGATCAGGACGCGCCCCACCGGCACCGCCAGAATCTGTAGTTTTCCGATTTGAGCTTCCATTTCCGTGTCCTTCCAACGACAGGGTTCCGTTTCGATTGGCCATAACTAGCCAGTTCGAATTTCTAGCGCCAGACATCCGTTCCGGAAAACTTTGTTCAACAAACTGGAACACCGCGTTCTAGCGGATACCCTGACAATAAATCTTGCGGTTGCGGCGGTTCCGATCAAATGGATCGAAACGGATCCGCTCAGCTGGGTTGGCGATCACGTGTCGTGCCAACAGGACCGAGACGACGGCAAAGAGCACTTGCCCTGCGGCCTGGCCGATCAACACCCCCGGCGCGCCAGGTAGAACAGCGCCAATCTTGACCAAAGGTAGCAAGCCCAGCGTGTGAACGCCCCAGTTAACCCAGGTTGAATAGAGCGGATGACCAAGATTGTTGAACGCAGCATTCGAGACATAGATCGACCCGGAGAAGATGTAGATCAGCGCCAGCGGTCCGCAGAACAGTAAGATCAGGTGCCGCGCCATACCCGTGGCTGCGAAGAGGTTCGCAACCTGTTCGCGCAACGGGAACAACAACAGCGCCATTGCCAGCACATAGATCAGCGTGAAACGCAAACCGTCCCAGAACGCCTCTTTGACCGTTGGTTGCAACCCGGCCCCGAATTTCTGGCCAACAATCGGCCCGATGGCGTCGGACAGGGCGAACACCACCGAGAATGCGACGGGCACCATGCGCCCGATGATCGCCATTCCGGCAACGGCGTCGGTGCCGAACTGCGCCATTTCGCGGTTTGCGATAGCCGAGCCGACCGGTGTCGCGAGGTTGGTCAAAACTGCTGGTACGGCCAGCGCCGACACCGGCAGGAAAGCACGTAACAGCAGGGATACCGACGGCCTGGCAAATCCGTCATACAGGCGGATCGCGGGCCGGAGCGCAATAATCAGCGTGGCGACACGCGAGAAACACCGAATGCCCTTGTTGGGTGAGCCTGATCCGTTTTGATCGACCGTCTTTCGGGTTGGTTTCAAACCGCAGCCAACCCAAATTTCGCGCTGTTGCCAAATTCCGCGTCACGATAGACCGATCCAGACCGGTATCGCCGGCAATCTCGGAAGGCAGTTTTTTCGTCTAGCGCGACAGAGGCCAACACGGCCCACATGGTTCGAGATATCCCTAGATCAGAGAGCCGGCCTTCGAAATCATGCTCCATCGCGCGTGCCAGCCGTGTGACGAGAAAACCAAAGCTGTCCGCTAACGTGGTCAGGTTTGCATGTTGGTCCACGCCAGATCCCTTGGTTGATTCGATCAACTAAATCATGACGCTCACTGCCTTTACCCGTCGAGTCACACGACGCATATTCAGGTTTGCCCGGATGGATTTTCGAGGATGTAGTCCATGAGCATGCGCACCCGTTTTGGCTGGTGATGGGTCGCCGGATAAACCATGCTGATCTGCAGCGGCGGTGGCTCGCAGTTTTCGAGGACGCGAACAAGTCTTCCCGTATCTAGCGCGGTCTCGGCAAGAAAATCCGGAACCCGCACAATGCCGAGACCCGCCAATGCCGCCCCGATCAGCAAGTCGCCGTTGTTGGAATTGAAATCGGAGCTGAGAGAGACTTCCGTCGGCCGTTCTCCCTTGGGGCAGAATCGCCACTTAAAGCGTTTCGCACGCCCATGCTGGATGATCTTATGATCCCGAAGGTCGCTTGGTTGAGTGATTTTCGATGCGCTTTCGAGATAGCCCGGGCTGGCGCAGAAGACGTGCCTTGTTTCGCCGATTTTCCGGGCCATTAGGCTCGAATCGGCCGGGTGGGAAATCCGTATGGCCAGATCGTATTGCTCGCTGACAAGGTCAACGAAACGATCTTCGAAATCCACGTTCAGGCGGATTTTTGGGTGGTCCCTCGCAAACCCCACCAGCCGCTCGGACAGAACCTGTGTTCCATAATGTAATGGCGCGGCAAGCACGATGTCGCCGCCGCTATCCAGTTGTTCGTTGCCAATCTCGGCATCCGCTTCGTCCAGCGCCGAGATAATGCGCTGTGCATGGGCGAAGTAGGATTTCCCGGCAGACGTCAGCGACCACTGGCGCGTTGTGCGCGTGATCAGCCCCGTTCCAAGGCGTTCCTCAAGCAGGCGGAGTTTGCGGCTCATCGCCGACTTCGCGATTCCTTCCATCTCGGCGGCTTTGCCAATGCTCTCGTTCTCGACGATCAGAACAAAGGCACGCAGGTCTTCCATCTGGCCCATGTAGGTCTCATTTTTAGAACTATGTTTTCATATCGTATTATCTGTTCGAAACATTGAAAATATACAACTCTTTTCGAACAGGCGGATCTGACCTGCCCTCAGAGGAAAGGAAACAAGATGAAGACCCTAGTCACAGCGATTTTAGCCGTTGCTGCCACGACCGGCATCGCATCGGCCCAAGAACCCGTGTGGGACGGAAACACCGTTGTCCTCGAATCCCAGGAGCTTGCCAACGGTGTCTTCGCGGTCATCCCGACCGGTGCAGACGACATGGCTGCAGCCGGTTACCCGATTGCAACATCCGCCGGTTTTGTGATCGGGGACAACGGCGTTCTAGTGGTCGAATCGATGCTGAACCAACGGCTGACCGATCAGCTTTTCGACCTGATTGCGGCGGAAACTGACAAGCCCGTACGGTACCTGGTCAACACGAGCTATCACGGCGACCATTCCTATGGAAACCAGTACGTCCCGGAAACGGTCGACCTGATCCAGCACGCAAACACGGCGGTCTACATCGACAAGAATCTGGATGCGGACAAGCAGTTCATGATCCAGAATTTCGGCGCGGGCCGCGGAATCGAAGAAGTTGTTCACACCGAAGCCGACATACTCGTGGCCGAAGGTGGCGCTCTGACAGTCAACCTGGGCGGCATCTCGGTTGAGATCAGGGACTACGGCTTTGCCCAAACCGGTGGTGACCTGTTCGTGTCTGTGCCCTCGGCCGGCGTATTATGGACTGGCAATCCGATCGTCGCCCAACCACCGGCATTGCCGTGGCTGCTGGATGGGAACCTGATCGCCACCCGCGAAACGCTTCAGCGCGTTTACGACGCCTTCCCGGCAGACACAGTGGTCGTTCCCGGCCATGGTCCGGCGACCGACATGGCCGCAATCCAGTGGAACATCGACTATCTGACTACGGTTGAAAGGGAAGTCAGCGCGGCAATCGCCGAAGGCCTGAGCCTGGAAGAAACCGTCGGCGAGGTGACGATGGAAGACTGGGGCGGCTACGCGCTCTTCGGCTGGGTGCACCCAGGATTGAACGTCCCGGCAGCCTATAACGAACTGAAATGAGAGTGAATATCTGACCATCCGAGCCTCGGGCGGAAGCCCGGGGCTCTATTACTTTGTCCTACCGCAGGAAACAGCGCAACAAGTACAAAACCGCAGGCTGGACAGAATTCCGGGCGTCTTCGCCTAGGCCAATTCAATCAACGATCTGACAAATCTCTGAATATTTGCGGTTTGTGACTTTGGAACGTATTGCTGCATTCGACAGATTGGGCTCTTGGACTAAGCCGCGTCTGAAACAGGGCGGTTGGTGTCAATTGGGATTTGGCACAATGATGAATGCGATGCGTTTTGACCCCTCGCGCGACCGGCGGCTGGCTCTTCAGAGACGTGATGGATCGAAGCCGCGCCAGCGCCGGTCCGGCGTCTCAAATCATCCTGTTTGCTGCCGCATGGGCGCCTGGCCTGGCACGGTGTTTCCCGGCGTCGGGATGTTGCTTCTGTCCGTGGTCAGTTCCGTGGCTGCCACGTGATGCCTGGTTTAAGAGCGGTTCCCGCACGCCCATCTCACGCGCGTGCCCGAATGAGACATTCGGAGACGAGCGGCTTCTCGGCTTCATCGGGGATCGCGCCCCGACGGGGACCTCGGCGAGCCGATGCCATCAGGCGCGACAAAATCCTTCTGTTGAGAGTTTGAAAGCCAACACCGCACTCGCGAACGCTTGTACCGTAGCCGACTTGGCCTCGCGTCGGGTGAAGCAGAACTCGGTTACATTGCGCCATATCTGGTGCAGAACGACACCGATGGCTCGGGCGAGCGCCGTCGTTGCCCGCTTCTGGCCTCGGCGCTTTGGCCCGAAATCTTTCCGCGAATGTTCAGGTTTTTGAGAAATGCCCCGCCATCGGGATCGGGCGGAAAAAGGGCAAGTTCACGATTGACGTTTACGGCGGCAGCTTCATTGCCGACAGGATCATTCTGGCGGCGGGCGTCTTTCCGGCCTGTCGAGCATTTCCTATTCCCGGCTGACCTCGTCCAGAATGTTCAATGTACGGAACGCCTTTTTTCGCCGATCAATGAACGGTACGGAATGGCTTTCCAGCACGTGAACTTCGCTACAGCTACCTCCAGCTGGCCTGCGCAATCACCCGACCGCCCCCTTTGTAGAGCGGGTTGTATCGACTCGTGAAGTACCGGCGATAGAACTCGACCCCCTGCGAAAACGCGTTGACCTGATCGCCATTCGCGCCGGAGGGGAAGGTCTGAAACTCTGGAATCAACGCTTCAAGCCAATCCGCATTTTCCAGCCGCAGCACCAGGCCGGTTTCCACCGAAATCATCGCCTTGGCCATCCGTGCTTCCTTTGACTTTGTCGGCTTCATTGACTGTAGCAGTTTCCGACGCTCATCGACCGGATAGCGCTCCCAGAGTTCTTCCAACAACACCCGCCCGCTTGACGCGTTTTCAGTCACAATGAAGTCGGCGTTTGCTTTTCCTGGGCATTCTGAACACGCCTGACTAGGCTGGCAAAGGGCCAGAAACCCCTGACGCACGGCAGAAGGTAGAGCTTTCCATCCGTGACCTGAAACAGCTGGATGACTGAATATGACCCTGCCTGAACGCCGGTCGCAGCGTCAACGCTGAGAAACCGCACCTCGAACTCGCGCGGGATCATGTCGTAGTGCTGGAACTTGCTGATGTCGATTTCACCACCGCCCGTCGGCACCGGCCGCTGTTGGTACTGTGCCAGAAACGCGGCCTCACCCATCTTCTTCCGCTGTGTGGCGAGGGCCTCCAGACTCAGCCGTTCGGGATCGAGAAGTTGGCCCTGTTCGAACAAGTGGAACTCCCCCGGCCCAGTCTGAAACTCGGTGTCCTTCTCGGCAGTGGCCGGGATCACCAACCTGGCCCACGGTTCCTGTTCCGCGACATGGGCGGAAAGGTCGAATACCGAAAGGCGCTGCATCACAAGGACTATAGCGCTCTTGGCCGGATGGGTGAGCCGGGTGCAAAGCGAGCTGTCACAAAAGTGGATGACCCGCTCGCAGGCTGTTTGCGAGCCGGCGTCCGCCGCGTCCAAAGGGTCTTCAATGATAACGATGTCAAACCCCCTGCCCGTGACCGAGCCATGGCCTGAAACCGACGCACGCCGCCGAAACCACGGAAGTCTTCCATCTTCTTGCGCGTCTGATTGCCCATCAGGTATTGCATGGCGTGAAAGACCGGCGAGGCATGGGGTTTGACCGCCACCCGGTCCTCGGGGCGCAGGGCAGAGAAATAGAGCGCCGTCATGATCGACACCATTGACGCGGAGCCGGCCTGATGCCCGCCACCTTGATCCCGTCCATCTTGGGGCGGACGTGATTGGCATGGTGGATCATCCAGTGCGGCAGCCACAATAGCCGTAGCCCGATGGTCTTGAGATGTTGGATGCCTGCGGGCATGGTGTGCTCCTCAATTCGGATCAGTCCGAATTCCGCGTGCTGACGATCTGGCCGTTCAGTTTGACCGGATTCTCGATCGTTTGTGCATTCGGGCTGTGCGCAATGGCTTTGCGGCGCAGCTCTTCAAACTGTTCCGGCGTGGCGTCGCCGGTTACGTGGATCGTATAGTTGATCTGCGGAAAGCCAACCGTCGCGTTGGTGCCCAGCCCGAAGAATCCATGCAAGTCCAGAACACCGTCAAAATCGATCTTGACGGATTCCAGTTGAACGCCCTCAGCGGTCGCGCCTGCAATGAGGCTGACCATCATGCAGGATCCCAGACCCGACAGCAGAAATTCCTGCGGGTTGGGCCCGTGATTGTTGCCCATCAGCTGTCGCAGCTCGTCCGCTTTCCAGGAAAACGACCGGCTGACGCGATGCGGCCCGACCAGCATGGGCTTGGTTCGGGTACGCGTGCGAGTACCGCTTTCCCAGTCGATCTCGATCCCGTAAACCATCAGGCTTTCTTCGGGCGTCTCGGCCACTTCGTTGACGAATTCGCTAAGCGCGGCGGTGGGGATGTTGTTACGCATGGATCAGGTCCTTTGTAGTAGCGATGGCGGCCAAGGCCTGTTCGAAATCGGCGATCAGATCCGCGGAATCCTCAATGCCGACCGACAGGCGCACACAGCCCTTCGTCGATGCCATGAGCGGCCCGCTCTTCCGGTGAACAGGTCGGATGCGTCATGCTGGCGGGATGCTGGATCAGGCTTTCGGCGTCACCAAGACTGACCGCGCGCTGGATCATGTGCAGCCGGTTCATCATCACAACGCCCGCCTGTTTGCCGCCCTTCACCTCGAACGGGATCATGCCGTCGAAGCCCGCCATCTGCCGCTTGGCCAGCCCCGATTGCGCGAAACTGTCCAGCCCGGGATAGTGGACGCATTGAACCGCCGGGGGGGCCTCCAGCGCCTGCGCGACGTGCAGGGCCGACTGGCAGTGCCGCTCGACCCGCAACTCAAGTGTCTTGAGCCCGCGCATGATCAGCATGGCCGTGAACGGCGACATGATCGAACCCGTCATGTCCTTGAGTCCGACCAGCCGGGCTTGCTTGATGTCGTCTTTCGACCCGACGATCAGCCCGGCCACCAAATCGCCATGCCCACCCAGGTACTTGGCCGCGGAATGCACCACGATATCGGCACCGTGTTCGATGGGACGTGTCAGAACCGGCGTGGCATAGATGTTGTCGACAACCACCTTTGCCCCCGCGCGATGCGCGATGCCGGACACCGCCGCGATATCGACAAGCCGGTTGTTTGGGTTTGCGGGCGTTTCGAAGAACACAACCTTGGTGCGTTTGGTTATCGCAGTTTCCAGATTTGCCGGGTCGGCCATGTCCACTGGTGTGACGGTGACGTTGAACCGGGTCAGACCGTGGCTGAGGAAGGCGAACGAACAGCCGTAGAGCGTCCTGTCGATGATCACCTCGTCGCCGGCTTAGATGAACGACCAGAAAACCGAGGTGATCGCGCCCATACCCGAGGCAGTGGCCAGTCCCGCCTCGGCCCCTTCGAGACTGGCAATGCGCCCCTCTAGCTGCTCCAGCGTCGGGTTCGAGATGCGACTGTAGAAATGCCCCTCGCGTTCACCGGCAAACATCGCACCACCGGCCTAGGCGGTTTCGAAGGTAAATGCCGAGGTCAGATAGACCGGCGGACTCAGCGCCCCCTGACGGGTTTGCGCGTCGTATCCGTGATGGATTGCCCGCGTGGCGAAGCTTGCGCTGCTTTTGGTCATGGTGGAATCCTCCCCCCTCTCAAAGGCATCTTGCGCTGGATTTAGGGGCGAAATATGGCTGTTTATGTCTAAAAAGAACTCTGAAATGGAATTAAATGCCAAGATATCCCAAAATTGACGCCACGGATCGCAAGATAATCCGTGCCCTTCAGAAAAACGGCAGAATGACGAATCTCGATCTGTCGGGAGAAGTGAACCTGTCGCCATCCCCGTGCCTGCGACGATTGCGCAATCTCGAACGCGGCGGGGTGATCAAAGGCTATAGCATCGATGTCGAAGGCGAGGCCTATGGACTGCCGGTAACCGCGTTTGTCCGGGTCAGTCTGGAAAAGCACACAGACGAAACCGTGATGCAGTTCGAAGACCGTGTCCGGTCCATACCTGAGGTCCTCGAGTGTTTTGTCATGACCGGGCTGTCAGACTACCTGTTGCGCGTGGTTGTGTCTGACCTAGCGGACTATGAAAGATTCGTGCGGCAGCGCCTGCAGCCGATCGGTGGAATCGGATCGATCGATACCAGTTTCGTCTATGGCGTTGTCAAACGAACTCATGTTTTCCCGGAACCAGCAGACTAACCAACCGCATCAGTTTCCGCGGCTCGACAGATCGATTTTGCATTCACGAGATCGTTTCTGCCCTGGCGAGACCGGAAGAACGAGTTTCGCCAGGGCGAATAGGTTTCACACAGGGAGCGCAAACCTGTTTCTGTTTCTCAGCTTTCGAACCACCAGCGGCTTCCGGCGCGGAAGCTGTCCATGGCCCAGCTGGCGGCGACCTGGCCGGTATGTTTCACATTCTGGCGCCGTCCAAAGACATAATTCGGGAAGTAGGGGATCAGCGCGCCACCGTCATCGCGCAGAATCATGCCCATCTCGCGATAAATCTCGGCGCGTTTGGCATCGTCCAGTTCACCCTTGCCCATGAGCAGAAGCTCATTGAACCGCGCGTTGTCCCAGAAGGTTTCATTCCAGGGCGCTCCGGATTTGTACGTGAGTGTGTACATCACGTCCGGAGTCGGGCGCGCACCCCAGTTCGACATCATCCACGGCTTCTTGAGCCAGACATCCGACCAATAGCCATCGTTGGGCTCGCGGATCGGCTGGATGCCGATCCCGGCGGCCTTGGCGTGCTCGGAGTAGAGAACCAGCAGATCGACCGCGCCCGCGGTGATCGAATCTGCCGTCGATACCTGGAGCGTCTGCCCCTCCATGCCCGCCTTCTTCCAGAGCGCCGCGGCCTTGTCCGGGTCATATTCCCGTTGCGGAACGTCGTCCGGAAAATACGGCATCGCCGCGTTGTGATGGAAATCATTGCCGAGCGTGGCCGCGCCGAATGCGATCTTTTCGACAATTTCCTCGCGGTTCATCGCCAGTTTCAGCGCCATACGAACGTCATTGTTGTCGAACGGTGCCTTGTTGGTGTGCATCGGCATCGTGATGGCGGATGCAGACGGTACGTTGTCGATGATGATCGCCGGGTTTCGGGCAAGCAATGCCATGGTCTTGTTTTCGAGCAGGCTACTGGCATCCGCATCGCCGGTGATCAGCGCGGACTGGCGCGCGTTGGGATCGTTGATGATCTTGAACTCGATCGCGTCGAAATAGGCGCCTTCGCCATGCCAGTCTTCGTGCCGCTCCAGATACGCGCCGATACCGGGCTCGAATGACTTGAGCACATAAGGTCCGCAACCGTCACCCGACTCCCAATCGATCGACCCGTCCGGTTTCGCAGGCAGAATAGGCAGGTGATAATCGGGCATGATCCAGGGCAGGTCCGCATTCGGCGCGTCCAGCTTGAACGTGACCGAGTGATCGCCATTGTCCACGATATCGACGATGCTGGTCAACAACGAGTTTGCCGCAGACGGGTTGCCTTCGCCGCGGTGGTAGTTGATCGAGGCGATGACATCGGTTGCCGTGACCTTGCCGCCGGAATGGAACGTCGCGTTTTCGTTCAGCTTGAAGCGCCACTCCATCGCATCGGGGGTCGCCGACCATTCGGTCGCCACATCCCCGCCCAAAGTCTGATCGGGCATGATCATCGTCAGGTAGGCGCGGTAGGTATGCGCCAGCGCAATATCGGCAAAGGAAACGTATTTCGCAGGATCATACCCGTCGGTAACATTGCCGTCATGCTGGGCGATACGGAATGTGCCGCCGCGCTGGGGTGCGGCCTTGGCGGAACTTGCCCACAGGCCGCCCGCCGCCGTGATCGTCAAACCCGCAGACATCGCGTGGCTCATGAAAGAACGCCGCGATATCTTACCCTCTTTCGCGGCGAGCGATAAACGGTCAATCAGCTGCTGATCTTGTTTCATTTGGTGGTTCTCCCTTGGTTTCTTAGTGCGCTTTCCGGCACTTTTACTGGATTGGCTCCGAAAGACCCACAGCATCGAGAACGAAATCATTAAAGCGTCCCGCCAAAAA
>FYBJ01000206.1_pt1 | contig 19274 bp, 16 predicted proteins | sample 1134611 | NCBI WGS metagenome assembly FYBJ01 (sample SAMEA104116008, study PRJEB20421) | marine metagenome | isolation source: marine | reverse complement strand
GCCCGTAGTCTGGTGCAGCCTTCCCCTGCCGCTTCCGCAGACAGCGGGGCGCAGTCGGAAGCCGGCAGCGCTGCATCGACCCTGCAGGCGCAGCCTGCCCCGCCCTCAGCGGAAAACAGCGAAGTGGTTCAGCAGGTGAATGAATTCATCAGCCAGGTGCTGGATTGCCTGTCGCCGGTGGACGCGGTGAATGCAGTTGCTGTCAGTCTGCAGCAGGAACTCAAGACAGCCGGCGCCGGTGAATTACCCTTGCTGCTGCAGAAGACCCTGAATGTCATCAACATGGCCCGGGCCAGCGAACAGAAGCAGCTCAAGGACTACCTGCAATCAGTGCACCAGTCCCTGGAAGATCTCAGCACCCTGGTGAACAAGTCACAGCATCACAACCGGCATCGGGCCGACCTCGACCGCAAGCTTGATGCAGACCTGCGCTTCGATCTCGATTCCATCAGCAACCACGTGAGCAAGGCGCAGGATCTGGATAAACTGAAGCTGTCGATTCAGGCACAGCTGGAGAACGTCATCACCACCGTCGATAAGGCACGCGATGCACGCCAGGACGTGGAAACAGCCTACGCCGGTGAGATCCGTCAACTCATGAGCAAGGTGGAATGCATGGAAAAGGAATCGCGCTTGCTGCACGAATCCGTCACCAAGCAGCAGGCGGCCATGCGCCTGGACAGTCTCACCTCGCTGCATAACCGCAATGCCTATTTCGAGAAGATTGCCGAGGAATTTGAAGTGTGGAAGGCCACCGATGAACAGCTGTGCCTGTGCCTCGCGGATATCGATTTCCTGCACAAGCTGAACGAACAGCATGGGCACAGCGTGGGCGACCGGGCCATTCAACTCATCGCCCATGAGATCGGCACCCACCTGCGCAAGAGTGACTACCTGGCTCGTTATGGCGGGGAACAGTTCGTGATGATCCTGCCCGCCACATCTGCCGATGTGGCACTGGATGCCATGGACACGATTCGCGAGCACATCAATCGCTGCAAGTTCAATTTCAAGGACTCGACCCTGAACATCACCCTGTCATTCGGCATTACCGAGTTTAACCAGGGCGATACGATCGACACGGCGTTCACCCGTGCAGAGCACGCGCTGCTACAGGCGAAGAACAGTGGCAGGAACTGCTGCCGGGTCAACCGCGAGCATTAAGTATTCGCGTGTCGACGGGAGAGTGCGGCGGGTATGCGGCGGCCAATGTACAAGCCCTGCGATCACGAGGACATTTGCCGGAACCCGGCGCTGCGCGGGCAAGGCGCTAGTGGGCGCGCGTCGCCCTGGCCTTGCACCAGGCCACTGCCGCATCCATTGCCCTGAATACCTGGGTTTCCAGCTCATAGCTTTCGGCATAGGCGGCGAACATGCGACCGATACCGAAGTAAAGGTCATTGAGCGCAACTACAGCCAGGCTGGCCCCGGGAAGATGTTCGTGGATGAAGGCGGCGAGAAGCTGCAGCTCTTCCCGACTTCGGTTTGCGGTACTTTGTGAAAGATCGAAAAGGAGGACCCGCGGCGTGTCTGCATCGCGCATCTGGGCAAAGGCCTTCTCCAGACTCTCAAGTGCCTCTCTGTATTCGACATCGCCAACGACAGTGATGATTCCTGCATAGTCGTTTTGGCTGAAAGAGAGTGGCATCGACGAATCCGGCTGCTGAGAGGAAGTCTCAACATACCCCAGATTCCGTGGGTTGCCCATTACTATTTTTTCAGCTAATCACCTTGTCGGTTAACAGGCGCCCAATCTCTTCGTCCTGCAGGTCGAGCTCTGCCTTTAATACCTCTACGCTGTGTTCTCCGAGGCTGGCAGCCCAGGCGGCGGCTTCATTGTCCGTCCCGGAGAACTTCACCGGCATGTTCTGAATCAGGAACTCGCCCAACACGTCATTGTTTACGGTTCTGAATGATCCCCGTTCCACTACCTGGGGATGGGAGAACAGGTCTTCCAGTTCCGGATACGTTGCACATGGGATACCTGCTCCGTTCAACATCTCCTCGCACTCGGCCGTGGTGAGGTTCGCAGACCACTTCTCTATTTCCAGGGCCAGCCAGTGATGGTTATCGGTGCGTGGGCCGAAGACGAAGCGTGGATCCTGCAACAGATCGGGCCGCTGCAGTACCTCACTGAGGCTCTGCAGGTTCTTGTCAGTAATCCCGGTCACCATGATGTAACCATCGCGGGTGTGTATGGGATAGAAACAGCCGATGGGCACCTTCGTCGTGTTCTGTGCCGCCTGCAGTTGCGCCGGTATCAGGGTCATCATGGCATCCATCATGCTCACATCGATGTGCTCTCCCCTGCCGCTGTTTATCCGGCCCAGCAACGCGGTTTGAATGGCACCGAATGCATAGGCACCGGTGAGAATGTCCGCCACCATGATTTCCCAGTTTGGCGGCCTGGGTGTGTCGTCTGCAGATAGTCTGTTAGCACCGCTGCGAGCGATGTCGACCTTGTCCCCCTGCGCCCTGGCAAACACGGTATCGAAGCCGCTGGCGGCATGCACGATAGGTGCGAAGGCGGCGCGATTCACCCAGGGACCGGACTGGCCGAAGCCGGAGATAGAGCAATACACCAGGGCCGGTTGCTGCGCCGACAGACTGTGATAGTCCAGCCCGAAGCGCTGCATGATGCCGGGCCGAAAATTCTCTACCACGATATCCGCGCCGCGGATCAGTTCCCGGGCCAGTTCCCTGCCACGAGCCTGCTTGAGATCGATGGCCACACTCTTCTTGCCGGCATTGAAATGGGCGAATACCGGGGACATGCCAGCCACTCCCCGGGTGAGATCTCCCATACCCGGCGGTTCAACCTTGATCACTTCTGCACCGCAATCCTGCAACATGCGCGTGCAAATGGGCCCGGCATACACTGCCGAAAAATCGATGACCTTGTAGCCGCTCAGGGGTTTGTTCTTACTCATTGGGGGCGACGAATAGTGGGAGGATTAGCTGCTAACCATAGAAAGCATGTGCGATCATATAGACCGGATGCACGCTTGCCTACCCGGGTGGATAAAGGGCCTGCGTTAATTTTTGCCGAGCAGCGAGCCAGATTCACTGCTATTATAATTAGAAGTCTAAATAATAATATCAAAACACGCTTCAGCCTGCCCTCTCCATGACAACTCCCAACCCCAATGCGTCCGACCGTCCCGCGGAAAACAGCGAAGCGGCCCGCCTGTTTCAGGAGGCTTTTGGCGGTATCCAGCACGGGGTGCTCATCTACAACAGCCAGTTAAAGGTCCTGGAATTCAATAAGCGCAGCCGCGAGCTGCTGGAGATTCCAGAGTCGGCATTCACCCTTGGCGAGGACTTCGAAAAAATCGTGCGCCTCAACGCCGAGCGAGGCGGATACGGGGGTGTGGGCAGTGTAGACGAGCGTGTCGCCAAACGCATGGCGCGGGCGCGAACCTTCGAGCCCTTTCACGAGGATCAGCTCTTCTTCAATGGCCGTTACTGTGAAGTCTATGGCCAACCCATCCCCGGCGGCGGCTTCGTCCTTACCTACACAGACATAACGGCGCGCGTCCATGCCGAGCAGGCCAAGAATCAGTTCCTGGCCAAGATCAGCCACGATATACGAACGCCAATCAATGGCCTGATGGGCATGGCTGAATTGCTGGAGCAGTCAGAGCTCAGTGACCCACAGCGCAAGATGGTGTCGACGATGGTGAGGTCCTCGCACGTGCTTGGGCGACTCGTCGATGACATCCTGGATCTGACTCGCCTGGAGTCTGGCAAACTGACACTCAACGATCAGCACTTCGACTTGCGCGCGGTACTGGACGACGTGGTATCCACATTGCAGATCATCGCCGCCCCCAAAAATAGTCAAATCGAACTGGATATAGAGAGTGGCTTCCCTGCCACCGTGTTTGGTGACCCGATGCGCATAGCGCAATGCGCGATCAATCTGGTCGGAAACGCAATCAAGTTTAGCAATGCCTCACCCGAGTCAATGGCCAGGATTGCTATCACAGTCGCGACGCACAATGACTCGCACTATCTTCTCTCTGTTAAGGATACCGGGATAGGCATTGCCGAGGACCGGCTGCACTCTCTCTTCGACCCGTTTGTGCAGGGTGAACGTCTCGATGGCAAGCATACCGAGGGGTCCGGTCTGGGCCTGGCCATTGTCAGTGAGCTGGTCAATTTGATGGGCGGTGAGGTCACCGTGAAGTCTGCGCCGGGAAAGGGCAGCACCTTCACTCTGCACCTGCCACTGGTCGTCATGCGCAGCGACACCGCAGAACCGCCAGGGGAAATGCGCGCTGTCTCTGAACCTGCCAGTGAACCCGGCTCGCATCGCATTCTCGTCGTAGAGGACAACGTGGACAACCGGGAAGTCTTGAAGATGCAATTGAATGCTATCGGCCATACAGCCGATGTTGCCGTCGATGGGGAGGATGGCCTGCTCAAGTGGCGAGACGGCAACTACGCACTCATTCTCACTGACTACAATATGCCCGTCATGAACGGCGTTGAAATGACAAAGCTGATTCGATCAGAAGAAGAGGGGAAATCGCGCCCGTCTATTCCCATCATCGCCATCACCGGGAACGCGATTGACAGCGAACTCCAGCATTGCCTCGATGCGGGAATGAATGACTACCTGACCAAACCACTGACTCTGGCCAGCCTCAAGGACAAGATTGCGTCTTTCCTGGACCCGGCCGGCAGGGATCACGCTTAGCACAACGCGGCACAATCCAGAACCTGGTGAGCAGGAATGGACAGGGCCTGTCCAGGCTGAGTAAGCTGACAGGTCAGCGTCAGCCTCTGGCACACAGGGATAACAGGCACGGCAACCGGAATTAAAGACAATGTTTTATGAACCAAAGAACCACGACCATGGGCTGGCAAAGAATCCGTTTAACAGCCTGATCATTCCACGGCCCATCGGCTGGATCAGCTCAGTCTCCGAATCTGGCGTGTTTAACCTGGCCCCTTACAGTTTCTTCAATGCGGTCTGCTATCGGCCGCCCACGGTCATGTTCGCCGGGGGCGCCGGCAATACTTCGGATCGCAACAAGGATTCGGTGCGCAACATCCTGGCCACCGGCGAGTTCGTCTGCAACCTCGCTACCTGGGACACGCGTGCACAAATGAATGAGAGTTCGGCCTCGGTGGGCGCGGATGTGGATGAGATTGCCCTGACCGGACTCACTCCCCTGGAGTCAAAGATCGTGAAAGCGCCGCGCATCGCCGAGGCGCCCGTGCACCTGGAATGCAGGCTCATCAAGACTACCGATATTCCGGGTTGGAACGAAGGCGACGAATACAAGGTGGTATTCGGTGAGGTCGTTGGCATTCATATCGACGACGCCATGATCACCGACGACGGTCTGCTGGACATCGCGAAGATCATGCCCATCGGTCGGCTCGGCTACAACGACTATACCCGGGTCGATGCCGATTCCATGTTTGCCATGAACCGTCCGGAGTAGCGCGCTCAGCCCGCGCGCGGCTTTTTGGGCTTGGCCGGCGTCCAGTTGACGGACATGACGACGTCGCTGAGGGTGCTCTCTACGGTCTCCCGAATCTGGTCGGCCAGCTCCCGATAGAAGTTTCGCGCCGGCGATGTGTTCCTCCACACCAGGGCGTGATTCCGCACCACGTTGATGCCTTCCACATCGGTCACCCGCAATTCTGAGCTGTCCCGTATCTCTGACTTCACGTACAGCGCCGGCAGGAAGGCGATGCCCATGCCCATCACCACCATCTGCCGCAAGGTGTCCAGGCTCGTGCCCTCATAGTCCCGGCGCACCACCGCACCCACCTTTTCACACAGTTCCGTGATCTGGCGGTGGAACAGGTGATGCTCGGAAATCGTCAGTACGGGCTCCCCCAGCAGGTCCATGCGGTTGATGCGGGCCTTGTTGCCGAGCCGGTGGTCCTGGGCCAGGGCCAGCTTCAGGGGCTCGCGCAGCAGGGGTGACACTACGAGGTCGGTGGACATGACCGGCTGGGTGGTGAGGATCAGGTCGTGCTGACCGTTGATCAGCCCCGACTCCAGGTCGCTCGGGGCATTTTCCCGGACATAGAGCTTCAGATCGGTATAGCGCGCGTGAATCGGCCCCAGCAAGTGCGGCAGCAGGTACGGCCCCAGGGTTGGGGTTACGCCGAGCCGATAGGTGCCCATGCCACCGCCGGACAAGAGGGCCGCCTGGTTGGTGAAGCCCTGGGCCTCTTCCAGCACGCGGCGGGCGCTGATCAGCAGTTCCCGTCCTTCCGGGGTGGGGTTGATACCCTTCCGGCTGCGCTCAAATAACTGAAGTCCCAGGGTTTTTTCCATGGCCGCCACCTGGTTGCTGAGGGTGGGCTGGGTGATGTTCAGGCGCGCGGAGGCCTGCCGGAAGCTGCCGTATTCCGCCACGGCGGAGAAATACTGAATCTGTTTAAGGGACAGGCCTTCTGTCGTCTCCACGGCTATTTCTCCTTATATCTCAAGGCTATAAAAACGCTGAAAAACTTGTGTGATAGTCAAAATCTATAACGAAATACGGTTTTTCGCAATTTTCTTATCAAAAATAATCCTTAAACTGCCTTCCGTCGACCAATTAATCCCTGGTACCGGGATGGCTAGTCCAAATCCCCGCTACCAACGAATCGCTTAAATTTTGCTTAACTTAATGCAGGAGCAAGGAAAAATGGAAAAACTGATTTCAGGCATCGCCAAGTTCAAGAGCTCTTCCTACGAAGAAAGGAAGAAGCTGTTCGCCGAGCTGGCCAATGGCCAGAGCCCGGAAGTGTTGTTTATCACCTGCTCTGATTCCAGGATCGATCCAAACCTGGTTACCCAGACCGAGCCGGGTGATCTGTTCATCATTCGCAACGCCGGCAATATCGTCCCCCCGAATCAGCGTAACGCCGGTGGTGTGACCGCTTCTATCGAATTCGCCGTGGCAGCACTGGGTGTGCAGCACATCGTGGTGTGTGGACACAGTGACTGTGGTGCCATGAAGGGTGCCCTCAACCTCAAGGCATTGACTGACCTGCCACACGTACAGGACTGGCTGGAGCATTCCCGTGGTGCCGTCGAAGCGGTTCGCGCGCGCAATGGTGGCGACGACAGCAACATCCTCAATCAGGTGACTGAGGAAAACGTGCTGCAGCAGCTGCAACACCTGCGCACGCACCCTGCCGTGTTGGCCAAGCTGGCAACCGGCAGCATCGAACTGCACGGCTGGATCTATGACATCGAGCACGGCTCTATCACTTCTTACAATGCGGAGAAGGGTGAGTTCGTGCCGGTTGAAGAGCACTATGCTGAATTTATGAACGCAGACGAACCTGCGCTGAAATCCGCCTAAGGATTAAAAGGAGTTATCCATGTTTGGTTTACGAACCGATAATTTGAGGGGCGACATCTACGGCGGCATCACAGCCGGCGTAGTAGCCCTGCCACTGGCGCTGGCCTTTGGTGAAGCCTCGGGTGCCGGACCTATTGCGGGTCTGTATGGCGCCATCATCGTGGGCTTCTTCGCCTCGCTGTTTGGTGGTACCGGCGCCCAGGTAACTGGACCCACGGGCCCCATGGTGGTGGTATTTGCGGGTGTGTATGCGGCGCTGGATGGCAACCCTTCACTGGTGTTTACCACCGTAGTGCTGGCCGGTGCGTTTCAGATCGCCTTTGGTGTCTTGAAGCTTGGTCAGTATATTCGGCTTGTGCCTTACCCGGTGATATCGGGCTTCATGAGCGGAATCGGCTGTATCATCATTGCGCTGCAGACTTCACGCCTGTTTGGTCACGAGCCGGAGGGCAGTGGCACCATTCCTGCGCTGGTCGAAATTCCGGGCGCGGTGATGGATCCCAACTTGGTCGCGCTGGGTATCGGCGCGATGACCCTGTTGATCGTATTCAACTGGCCTGCGGCCTGGGGCAAGATCGTCCCTGCGCCACTGGCTGGCCTGATCATCGGCACTGTCACCAGCATGATGATCGCTGGCGCGCCTATTCTTGGCGAGATTCCAACAGGTCTGCCCAGCTTCATCATGCCTGCACTCAGCCAGGACTCCATACTGGTAGTACTGGAGGCCGCGTTCATTCTCGCGCTGCTGGGTGCCATCGACAGTCTGTTGACCTCACTGGTTGCCGACAACATGACCCGTACCCGACACAACTCCAACAAGGAGCTGATTGGTCAGGGTGTGGGTAACGCGATTGCTGGCCTGTTCGGCGGTATCGCCAGTGCCGGTGCGACCATGCGTACCGTGATCAATATCCGCACCGGTGGCAAGACCAAGATCTCAGGTATGCTGCACAGTGTGTTGTTGCTCGCCATTGTGGTAGCCCTGGCGCCTCTGGCATCCAATATTCCGCACACCGTGCTGGCTGCGATCCTGATCAAGACCGGTTGGGACATTATCGACCGCGCCTATATCCTGAAGGCCCACCGTGGTCCTCGCTGGGATCTGGCGCTGATGATGCTGGTACTGGTACTGACAGTATTCGTCGACCTGATTACCGCTGTGATGGCTGGCGTGGTAATGGCTTCCCTGGCTTTCGTGAAGCAGATTGCTGACCAGCAGCTGAAGGAACTCAAGGACATCACCAGTGAAGGCCTCTCTGTGCACTTCACCGAAGAAGAAGCCGAGATGATGACGCACTCACATGAGCGCATCAACATCTTCGACTTTGGTGGCCCGCTGAGCTTTGGCGCCGCTGCTGACCTCGGTCACCAGGTGCGGGAGAAGTCTGGCAAATTGAGCCAGGTGACGATTCTCGACTTCTCGCAAGTGCCTTTCATTGACGTATCCGCTGCCCGCGCGGTGGAGACGATCGCCAATGACGGCAAGATGTCGAACAAACTGGTCTATATCTCAGGTATGAATGAGCAGACACGCGATGTACTCGAAGGCCTCATGGGCGAAGTGATTCCGAAAGATCACTACTTCGACAAGCGCCGTGACGCCATCGCCGCTGCTGTGGAGTTTGTAGAATCTACCGAGGTAAAGCCTGAACAGGTCAACGCCAAGCCGGCGCTGGCCTGATCCCAGGAAACTGATGTACTTCCCTTAGATACTTCTGTCCCTTCCCTTAGAAGTCAGGGCAGATACCGACATGGTATCTGCCCTTTTTTTTGCGCCGGTAACGCAGGCACAAAAAAGCCGGCTTCGTTGGAAGCCGGCTTTGGTTTGCAGAGTAACTGTAATGGCTGGCTTACAGTTCGAAGTCCAGGCCGTAACCGATAACGAACTTCACGTTGTCGTTATCGCGGGGACCCATGCTGGCGTAGTCTTCAATGCCGTCGCCATTGTCATCATCACCCAGTGTAGTGGTGGTGATCATGCCATAGAAACCATCCTTGGCGATGCTGATATTGAAATCCCAGTAGTCATCAGTGGCGCCGTTGAATGAATACATGAAGTCACCTTCGTGGAAACCTGCGTGCAGGCCGATTTCAGCGCCGCTTTCCAGTGGGATCGCATAGTCGAATGACCAGTAGGACGCTTTCGCGAAACCGAAGTCTTCGGTTGGACCTTCATCAGGCTCAGCATGCACCAGCAGAGACAACGTAGCGCTGAAGTTACCAATACCCAGAGAACCATAGACCTCGCTGAAGTCATATCCGGCATTGGAATCGTAGTTGTAGTAGAGGTAGCCGACATCCCAGGAGAATGAATCAGTCTCACCGGCGAGACCGAAGTAGATGTCGTGCTCGTAGGAATACACATCATCGGAATCGTAAGACACATTCGATGCCCAGGTACCGATGTAGAAGCCGCTCTCTGACGCGTAATCGATACCGCCCTGGATAGCACCTTCGTTAATAGTTTGAGTCAGTCCGCGCCAGATATAGTTATTGGTTGCGGTGAAGTTGGCAGTCCATTCCTGAGCTTGAACAGCGCTAGTGGAGAGTAGTAAACCTGCGGCCACGAGTGACGCGATTCGAGTTTTCATAGTTAGTCTTGTCCCTTGATTGGTTCATATTAAAAGGCAGTGCTTGCCACCTGAAACAGTCAGGAGCAATTACCGGGCCAATTACCAGAGAGCCCCAGATTCCGGGGGGTGTAGACGAATTTTTGAAAATTGCACGGATAGGACAAAGATAATGCCGCACCATTGGGGTGCATTGAAAGCGACCCGCGCCCCCATATAAGGCGTTTCCCCTCGCTGCCCTGGCAAACTGCCCCGGCACCAGAAGAGGGCAAGCCACTTTACAGGGAAATTTGCAGAACAATTTATAGGACACTCATTTAAATTCTCTTCACCCCGTTCGCTGCAAAAGCCCTGTTTCGTTAGGTAAAACAATGACTTAAGGGGTTTGAGAAAAATGGGTGTCCTAAGAAGTTAGTCCATGGGGTAGCGGTAGAGGGCGCAGACCTTGTTGCCGGTGGGGTCGCGGAGATAGGCGATGTAGAGCTTCATTGTGGCGCTTTCGCGGATGCCGGGTGGGTCCTCGATGGCGACTCCGCCGTTGGCCAGGCCGGCGGCATGCCAGGCATCGACCAGTTCGGGGCTGGTGGCCGCGAAGCCCAGGGTGCTGCCGTTGCCGTGGCAGGCCGCTTCACCGTTGATGGGAATCGAGAGACCGAAGGTACCGGTTGCTGAGCGGTAGAAGACTCTTCCCTTGGGATCCTGCACCGCTTCGGGGATACCCAGTACCGACAGAGTGGCATCGTAGAATTTTTTCGATGCCTCCATGTCGTTACTTCCCAACATCACATGACTGAACATTTTCCTTCTCCTTTTTCTTTATTAGCTAACTGGTGATTCCGGTCCGTCAGGCCATGCGTTTCAGCATGGCCTGCTTGTCGATGAACTGGTGTTTTGAGTGCGGCCAGTATGTGCAAGATGATCAACACCTTCAGTACATTGGCAGACGCACCGTGTATCAGGTGAAATATTCCCATCAGGCTCTCGTTATGGCCCAGGGTGATATTGATCAGGCCAAACACCCGCACGTCCTGTTCGAAGAACATGCCCTGCAGGATGCCACTCAACACCATCAAACCAACGAATAGATAGAACGCCACATGGGTTCTCTGGCTCCAGACTTTCTCCCAATCCTTCAGGCTGCTCATCACCGTGACCGGGTGCGCGCGGCGCAGGTAGAAGCGGTAGGCCATCAACAGACCGATGATGATCGCACCGCCGGAGTGAATCATGAGTATGAAACCCTTGTCATCACCCTGCGCTTCTTCAACGAGTTCACCACTGACGAATGGCCAGAACAATAACAGTACGGCCAGTAACCAGTGCAGGATCTTCTGCCCACGCGTATAACTTTCATTCATGACTCAACTCCTTCTCAGTTAAACCAATCTTGCCAATGCCGAGCTCGCCACGCTGTGCGCATCAAGACCGGGGTTCCAGGCGCAGGAAGCGGCGCGGCGGAAATCCGGTTCGAAACCTGAACTCGAACCCAAAGCTGTATTCCTCGCTGATGCGTTCCAATTCAGCGCCCTCAAGCGGTACCGCCACATAGGGTCCGAACGAGTCTTCGCCGGGCATCTTCACTTCCACATTGGGGTTGTTCAGTGCATAACCATACCAACGGCGCGGCCAATGATTCACGGCGATGTAGTTGTTGCCATCAATCTGCTCGAGACGCAGGACACGCTCGTGTCGTTCGTTATCGGGACTGAATGTGGCCAGCACCAGGGAAGTAGAACCCTGCGGCTGGTTTACCCCGAGCTGGGTTTCGAACCAGATGATGGAGCCAATATAAATCAGCAACAATACGGCGATGCCAATTCCACCCCACTTTACAATCTTCCTGCCATCCATACTCTCTCTCCCGTGTTATCCCAGGCGGTGATCGTCTACGACCAACTTCGATGCGCTCTTGCTGCCAGCCGGGTGAACATCACCTCTATTGATTTTCTAAAGCCTGTTACGCTATTCCGTGAGTGATGCCAGCACCCGACGTTCGCCCATGAACGGCCTGCGCCCATGCATCACCAGGAAATTATCCACGATTGCCATGTCACCGGTTTGCCATTGCAGGTCATAGGTGAAACGTTTCGATAGCTTGACGACCTGCTGCATGTCCTCATCCACTATCTCGGAACCATCGCCGAAGCGAACCACCTTCTCATGGCGGTTTCGACTGTCTTTCCAACCCATGAAGGCGGCAATCAGTTGATTGAAAAAGACTTCCGTACCGCACTCGAGGGATTTGATAGCGGGCAAGACCGGCGTTGTCGCTTTCAGACTACCATAGTCAAGCCACTGCCAGCTATAGCCAAGGGTTTTGAGGCGAGACTCAGCCTCGGCCTGGTTGGCGCTACTCAGTGTGCTCTTCCAGCTGCGGCCTTGCCCGGATAGGGCATCGGCTTCCAGAGGCATGATATTGGTATAGCGCAGGCCTTTGCCTTCACACTGTGCCACAAATTCCGGCATATGCTCCCGCATGGCTTGCAACAACAAATCGGACCGACACAGGGGCGTGGCACCACCACTCTCGGCCGCCTGCTCACAAAAGAAAAACAGCTTGCCTGGATAGCGCGGAGTTTGCGCCATCTCATGGTGTAAGAAGATTTCAATTTCCGCTGGCGCCTCATTGGCCGTGAAAACCTTGTCTGTGCGATTCCTGCGTACCGCGTTGGACAGGGACTCCTCATAGGTAAAGGCCGGCAGCCCGAAGGTGCTAATGGCGGCATCAAAATCCGTGTCGCTTACCAGCCCAAACCCGCGGAGTAACACCGCGCCCTGCCGCTTCAGTAGCGCCAATACATAGGTGCGATTTTCTCTCAACCAGGCGCAGGCTTCTTGCGTCAAACCTTCCGCCAGGATTACAGCTGGAAAATCGGAGAAGTCTGTATGTGTAGTCATCTCAGTCATAGATGGGATAGAAAGTATTGAAGGCAGCTTCGCAGAAAACAGCAGGATCGTTATAGCGCCGGTTCGCGTTCAAGGCCGCTATGCCCTGCATCTCGCTGTCATTCAGCTGAAAATCAAGGATCGCAATATTCTCGGCAAGCCGGCTCGCCTTGCTGGTTTTGGGAATAATGGCTGTTCCCCGTTGCACACCCCAGCGGAGCAGGATCTGGGCTGGTGTTTTTCCCAGGCGTGCAGCGGCCGTTGTCACTACTTCAGCTTTGAGCAATGAGTCTTCTTCACCAGCCATGCCAAGGGAAACATAGGAAAGCGAACCCAACGGCGAGAAGGCAGTAACTGCCATATCATAGCCATGAGCCAATCTGATCAGGCGCTCCTGGGTAAGTTGCGGATGCGACTCTATCTGCAACATGGCTGGCTTGATCCGGGCATAGGCATGCAAATCATTGAGCAGGCTGCTGTTGTAATTACACACACCAATTTGTTTAACCAACCCCGCGTCCACCAGTGCTTCCATCCCTCTCCACGTATCCTGCAAGGGTACCGGATCAATTTTCATCGCCGGTTTCTCCGCACCCGGGTCGTGAATCCATTCCGGTGGATAACGGGTTTCAAAATCCACGAATTGCAGCGCAATCGGGAAGTGGACAAGGTACAGGTCAAGATAATCCAGGCCCAGGTCTTGCAGCGTTTTCTCACAGGCTGGCCTTACATGTTCGGGTCGGTGGTAGGTATTCCACAGCTTCGAAGTGACCCACAGGTCTTCCCGTCGACAGAGACCGGCATCCAAAACCTGCCTGATACCAGCACCGACCGCCTTTTCATTGCCGTAGTCGGCGGCACTGTCGAGATGACGATAACCGCATTTCACCGCATCCACAATCAGCGCCGGTACCTGCTCGTGGGGTATCTTCCAAAGCCCCAGGCCGATGCTGGGCATTTTTTCATTCGCTACAGCAATAGTGTCCATACAATCCTCTTACTAACCTCATTTAGAACTATCCGGGCGCAAGGTTTTCGATTCATCCCACACCCAGGAAAGGCCCTGAGCGGCCAGAAACTTTTCGACGTTAATAAGCGCCTGTGACTCGATCGACTCCTGGGCAGCACTGGCGACCAGTATGGCCCACAGACCCTGCTCAAGGGTCGCACTATCGGTCTCCTGGCCACGCAACTGGGCAATCAAGGCCTCATGCTCAAAGAATGTCGCACCATGATGACCGCTGCGCTCCACAAGCTCCGGGTAGCTTACATCGCGAATCTCATAGTCTGGGTGGCCTTCAACCTCTACCTTGATAAGCCCCCTTGAGCCTTCCCGTTTAAAGCTGGAGTGTTCAGCCGCCAGAAGTCGCCCCTTCGTGCCTCCTACAATTAACTCCTCATAGAGTTCCTGGCTGAACATATTCAGAGCGAAACTGGCACGCACCCCATTTTCGTAGTTGATGATGACAAAGCCATGATCATGAATGTCGGCGTCTCTTCCCTCATGGCTAAACTCCAGGAAGTTCACCGCCTGCCCACCACTGCCGTATACCGACACCAGCCTCGACTCTGCCATGAGATTGATAAGATCAAAGTAGTGACAGCACTTCTCGACCAAAGTGCCCCCGGAATACTCATTGAACTTGTTCCATTGATTGACCTTGTCCAGAAAGGGTGGCCGGTACTCACTCATGCTAATGGTCTTCACCTCCCCTACTGACTTCAGCTCTTTCACCTCGCGGAAGGCGTCTGTGTACTGAGATTTGAAGCGGTACTGCATTCCGAGCTGAATAAAGCCCGGGTAGTCGCGACCAAGTCTTACCAGCTCCGCCGCTTCATGGAGTTTGGTGGCCATTGGCTTTTCCACGAACAGGGGCAAACCGGTCTTACTCGCCTCACGGATGATTGCGTAATGAGTGTAGTTCGGCGTACAAATCAGGATGGCATCGGCATCGCCAGCGGAGAGCGCAGCTTCCAGTGAGTCGTACGCAGTGGGCTTTTGCTCGCCCACCTCATGGAATAACGCCAGCGCAGACTTAACACTCTCCTCACAGGGATCATAAATCCCCGCTACCCTGGCTTCCCCCAACAGACGGATTACCTGTATATGCTCGCGGCCGATCATGCCCACGCCAACGATGAGGAAGCGAAAGGCTGGTGATGCGCCGGGTAAGGTCATGCCTAGAATGCGGGACGATCGCTGTGCGGCGCTCTCAGAATAGAATTTCATTGTTGAGATTTGACTCCCATGACAGCCGCTCGATTGGCTGCCCTGCCAAATACAAACCAGAGCCAGAGTGCCAGATTCGCCATTGCCAGGGCAGCCAGCAAAGGCAAAAACAGCGCGCTCACGCCACCCACCAGGCCGATCGGGGAGAAGAGCAGGTACAGCCCCACCACACAGGACAGAAGCGTCCCGGCGCAGGGTATAGCGTAACGCCAGGGAGTTAAATCCACCATTCTCTTTTGATGAATCACCCTCTCATCCCGTCGGGGCGCTAAATAACCAACCAGCAACATCAGTGCGACTTCAAACACAAACAGCACCGCATAGAGATGCAGGAAGTGAATCGACACAACATCGTTCAATACAAACTGGAACAGTCCATAGGCCAGGATATGGAATCCCACTACCAGTTTCGGCCCCAGCGAAGGGACGTGGGTGGTGAACAGACCTACCAGCACGATCGCGATGACTGGAATATTATAAAAGCCGGTAAAGATTCGAATGATCTGCCAGAGTCCTTCCGGTGCATATTGCAGTAGAGGCGCAATCGAAAATGAAAAAAGAGCGATCACCACACTCGCTCGCCTGGCAATACGCACCATCTGGGCGTCGCCGATTGGCTTTCTGCTCAGCGGCGCCCAGACATCAAGGCAAAACAGGGTGGCTGCGCTATTGAGCAGGCTATTGAAAGAACTGAATACCGCACCCAGCAGGACCGCAAGGAAAAATCCGGTTGCCCAGACCGGCAGCACATCACGAATAAGAGTTGGGTAGGCCAGATCGATTGTTGCCAGGCCTTCCCCATAGAGATGATAGGCAATGACACCTGGCACCATCATGAAGAAAGGAACCAGCACCTTGAAGAATCCGGAGAACAAAACCCCCTTTTGACCTTCTTCAAGATCATGGGCGGCCAGGGTACGCTGAATGACATACTGGTTGGTACACCAGTAGAACAGATTCGCAAACACCATACCGGTGAACAGGGTGGCGAATGGGGTAGGGTCGGAGGGTCCACCAATGGCGTTGAGCTTTTCTGTATTTGTCGTGGTGATAATGCGCAAGCCTTCGGCAATGCTGCCCTCTCCCAATGCAGACAATCCCAGCATCGGTACCGTAATGCCAACGATCAGGAGTCCTATACCATTGATCGTGTCTGAGACAGCCACCGCCTTGAGACCTCCAAACACCGCATACATGGCCCCGATACTGCCGACGGCAATAATCGTAATGAGCAGCCCGGCGCTATAGCTGACATTGAGCAATGCGGGAACGTCGAACAACTGCAGAACAGCAATCGATCCCGAGTAAAGCACGCCAGGAATGGTGACGAGCCCGTATCCCACCATAAAGAGGATGACCGTCATACGCCGCACACTGTCATCGAAGCGGTCACACAGGAACTGAGGCAAGGTAGTGAAGGCACCCGCGAGGTAGCGAGGCAGGAAGATAAAGGCCATGCAGACAGTGGCGACAGCCGCTGTGACCTCCCAGGCCATGCTGGAGAGGTTGAACCCGTAGGCACTGCCATTAAGGCCGATGAGTTGCTCTGCGGACAGGTTGGTCAGCAGCAGGGAACCCGCGATAAAGACCGCGCTCAACCCCCTGCCTGCCAGAAAATACCCATCCTGCGTACTGACTTCACCGCGGGTTTTTCGCCAGGAGATAACGGCAACCAGCATCATGAAAAACAGACAGCTGGCCAGGGTCAATGGAATGTTGCTGGAACTCAACTAGTGTTTACCATTCATTCGTAGTGCGACAGCAGACCCGTGCCCGTCGCCGAGCGGGCATCATAGCATCGAAACCGGGGAGGCTAAATGCCCGGCACCGAACGACTGGCAGGTCTTTGTGCCTGGCGGGCAGGTATAACGCAACACTACTGGACAAGAGCAGATTCAGGAAATAACGTAGGGTCTGGTCCTTTATATAAGAAGAATGATTACGAGGTTCCCATGGGAAGAATGACACGCCCACTGGCGCTGCTGGCAGCAGTTCTGCCACTCGCCACGCAGCTTGGTGCCCAGACTGCGATCCAGAACTACAACCCGGTTACCGATGCCCGCCTCATCAATCCCGAGGCGCATAACTGGTTGTCCTATCGTGGCAATCTGGAGGGCTGGGGTTATAGCGCCCTGGACCAGATCAACACGGACAATGTGGCCGAGCTGGAACCGGTGTGGTCATTCTCAACCGGGGTAACCGGCGGCCACGAGGCACCGCCGATTGTGAATGACGGGGTCATGTTCATCACCACACCGGAAAACCTGGTGTATGCCCTGGACGCGGTCAGTGGTGAGATGCTGTGGCGTTACCAGCACGACCTTCCGCAGACCTATATCGCCTTTCACCGGACCAATCGCGGCGTTGCGCTGTATGAAGACAAGGTCTTCACGGCTACCCTGGACGCGAGGATGATTGCCCTGGATGCCGCCACCGGCGAGAAGCTCTGGGACACACCGCTGCAGGATAACAACTTCGGCTACTACATCACCATGGCGCCCCTGGCCATCGATGGCAAGGTCATGGTGGGCACGTCCGGTGGCGAACTGGGCATTCGCGGCTTCGTGGTGGCACTGGATACCGACACCGGCGAGGAATTGTGGCGAACCTACACTGTGCCGGCGCCTGGCGAGCCGGGCAACGAGACCTGGCCCGGTGAATCCTGGCGCACCGGCGGTGCGGCCGTCTGGGTACCGGGCCACTACGATGCCGAGCGGGGTCTTGCCTATTTTGGAACAGGCAATCCAGGACCGTGGATCGGCGATCAGCGCCCGGGCGATAACCTCTATACCAACTCCGTCATCGCGCTGGATGTTCAGAATGGTGCTATCCGCGCCCATCACCAGTTCCACTGGAATGGCAGCTGGGACTGGGACGAGGTTTCCACGCCGATCCTGATGCCAGTCGAGCGTAACGGTCGCGCCTTCGATGCACTGGTGCATGCCGGTCGCAACGGTTACCTGTGGACCCTGGAACGCCACGATGACCGCATCGGCTTTATCGATGCCGAGCCCTACGTGTACCAGAATGCCTTCGCCAGCATTGACCCTGAAACCGGTCGACCCACTTACGATCCGGCCCATAAGCCGACAACCGATTCAACCACCGATTTCTGCCCCTCGCTGTGGGGCGGTAAGGACTGGCCCCCCGCCGCGTACAATCCGGTGACAGGCCTGGTCTATATTCCGGCCAACGACAATCATTGCGGGGTCATAGAAGGTCGCGAGGTCACCTACATGCCCGGCAGTTCCTATACCGGTGCCCGCACCCAGTTCACCCTGCGGGAAGGCACCGACACCATCGGCGAGATCCAGGCCTGGAACATGAATACGGGCGAGGAAGTCTGGACCCGTGAGTTCGCCGATCATAACTGGGGTGGCATCGTCACCACCGCCGGCAACCTGATCTTCAGCGGCGGCACACCGGACCGCTACTTCCGGGCCCATGACGCGACGACCGGTGAAGAGTTGTGGCGCTTCCGCACCAACTCGGGAATCATCGGTGTGCCCACCATCTTTGCCGTCGATGGCAAGCAGTATGTGGCCGTACAGTCGGGCTGGGGTGTCGACGCGGCGTCGAAGACGGCGCGTATCGATCAGCAACGGGGCACACGAACCTTCGTGCCACAGGGTGGCGTGGTATGGGTGTTTGCCTTGCCGGATTAATTCAATCTATGTGACGTGGCACTTACTATGATGATCAGGCCCGCTATCTCGAGCATCGCAATCATCGCGACACTGGCATCGCTTGCCGATGTCGTGTCTGCGCAATCTCCGGGCTGGTCATATTGGGGTGGCAGCAAGGCCTTCAACCGCTATTCCCCTGCCGACCAGATCGATGCGGGCAATGTGGAGAGTCTTCACATTGCCTGGTCACGACCGGCGGTGGATCGTTCCCTCACCAGCCAGTTCCCGCAACTTAGAATTTCCGGCAACCTGCGCGGCACACCGATCTACCACGACGGTGTGCTGTATGTTTCCAACGGCATTGGACTGGTGGAGGCGTTCGACCCTGCCAGCGGTGAGACGCTGTGGGTTCAGAGTCTTGAAGAGAACACATTACAGGCCGCCCGCGGCAATGGCACCCGGGGCGTGGAACTCTGGCAGGACGGCAACCGGTCTCGCTTGCTGGCGGTGCGGGGCGGTACGCTCTATGCGCTGGATCCCGACACGGGCGCCCTGCAGACAGATTTTGCAGACAACGGGCGACTTAACCTCGTTCCCGAGGGCGCCGAGACCTTCAGCCTGGTGTCCAGCGGCCCATTGG
>FYBJ01000181.1_pt1 | contig 19286 bp, 19 predicted proteins | sample 1134611 | NCBI WGS metagenome assembly FYBJ01 (sample SAMEA104116008, study PRJEB20421) | marine metagenome | isolation source: marine | reverse complement strand
GCCTGAGCGATCCACACGAATTTATTCATATACGTGTTGCTCCAACTGCGCTTCTATCACCATTGAAGCCAATGTATTGATCGCATTAACCACCTGCGAGAGAGAAACAATCAGTTGTTTTTTTATAGCCTCTCTGCCTAAATATACTAAGGATAAAGAATTAGTAAATTTGGCAGAGTGAGCCTGAAAATCAGAGGCGTTGCCTTTCAATGTGGTAATGATACCAGAAAGCCATGCTGCCCATGTAGCAATCGCGGCGATCAGTAATAAAATAGCCATTCTCTCAGGACTTTTAGTCAAACTATGCTTGAGTCCTTGTCCATAATGAGCGCACTTTGTATCTCTGAAACTTTCTTCTATTCTCATCCGCTGGCGATAGATATTGACAGGTTGCGCTGGATTATCTCGTGCTTGAGAAAGAGATGTCACAAGAACCCACGGCTCTTTGGCAGCGTTTGAGTAGCGTTTATTCATACCCCCAACGCTGATTTTTTTATTGAGGTTACGTTTATGCCTATTTTTGTTTTTGCCTTTATAAAGGACGATATGAACAGGAACCTGTTCTTTTTCCGTTAAAAGTGCATGCCCTAAATGAGCGGGTTTTCCTGTTGCTTGTTTAAAAAATAACGAGCTTAATTGCCAATTGTCTGCATCCTCCAAAAGGATAAGGTTTTTATTTCGTAATCGTCCCACAAAGTGCCATCCTATTTGACGAACAGCTTTAAACCATGGGGCTCGAAAACCTGCGTCAGTCACAATAATGGGCGGCTCGCAAATCGGTAAAATGGCCTTAAGGTTTTTTAAAAATTGACAGTGAACAGCATGATTGTTTTCCTTTTTCTTTGGGTGACACTCTTCATAGAGAACGATAGAGCGCCCTTTAACAGACAGACTAGCCCTCAATAAATAAAGATTCGTTGTTGAATTGATGCAGCTCCAGTCAACGTGTATCCAAGGAGACATCCATCTTGGAATTAATTGAGCAGCCATCGTTGCATAAAAGCCAGGGCGCTCGATATATAGAGATTTATTACCCAACAATCGGTTTACTTTCTCTATATTACTACTGGTTTTTGTCTTCGACACCGTATCTCGACCTAGCCCAGTTAAAAAAAGTTTATTGCTGGTCGATGCCGTAACACAGGTACTCATCAGGCAATTTAAGCGTGTTTTATGAATATAAGGTAATTCTTTTTCGAATTTTTTATGTAATAATCTCATCTGTTGCATGGTGTCAATCTCATAATGTCTGGAAACGCTATTTGATCATAATCACCATGCACATTCAATCTTTTAAATTATTTATTTTTCAACATGTTAAATAAAATATTCGTGTGGAACTCTCAGGCATAAAGCGCGGAACGTAGTTTCTAAAACGAAATATCAACAGACTCTAATTAATTTTAAACAATATTAAAACGCAATGATTACAAAAGAAAAATGGGATAAACTCAAACAACAAATGGAAAAACTTGAGATTCTTGAAACGGATCTCATTGAAAAATTTATTATCGGCAGTGGTAAAGGTGGACAAAAACTTCATAAAACCGCATCAACGGTCTACTTAAAACATCAGCCAAGCGGTATTGAAATTAAATGCCAATACAGCAGGAGCCGTGAAGATAACCGTTTTTTTTCCAGACAACGTCTTTGTGAAAAGATCCAGACCCTGTTCACCGATGAAAAAACCAAAGAACAGCAACGAATTGAAAAACTCAAACGGCAAAAAAAACGCCGTTCCCGACGCTCAAAACAAAAAATGCTGGATGAAAAATCAAAACAGGGACAGTTAAAACAATTAAGAAAAAAACCTCAAATTAACGATCACTGAGAATCATTATGAAAATCTGGATTGACGGCGATGCCTGTCCTAATAAAATAAAAGACATTCTATACAAAGCCGCCATAAGAAAAAAAATCACGACAACCCTTGTAGCCAATCATTTCATCTCGATTCCGGCCTCTCCGTTTATTAAACGGGTGATGGTCGAGAAAGGCTTTGATGTCGCCGACACAAAAATTATCGAACAGATTGAGCAAGGCGATCTGGTGATTACCGCCGATATTCCGCTGGCACATGAAGTTGTCATGAAAAAAGCCAAAGCATTAAGCCCCAGAGGGATACTGTTTAATGAAAATAATATCAAAGAAGCCCTTTCCATGAGAGACTTTTACACCTCATTGAGAGACAGCGGCATTCATCAAACCCACACCCCTCAAATCAGCCCGCTGGATATCCGGGAATTTGCCAATCAACTCGATAGAATCCTGGCTAAGGCATAGCATTTTGAAGTTAATTGGGTATAATCAGGCTCTGTTTTTTAAATGGTGTATCAATGAATCGATTTATCAAATCCGCAGGACTCCTTCTGTCATTATCGATCTCGGCTGCTCCGCTTTTTGCTCACGGCAATCAAAGCAGTCAGACGGTTGGCAAACCGGCAAATCCAGCACTTGCCAAACAAATCATTGAGGTAACCACCTCCGATGACATGCGGTTTCATTTCAACAAACCGTTGAACATAAAAGATGGAGACATCATCACCTTTAACATCCGCAATAAAGGAAAAGTCGCCCATGAGTTTTCAATCGGCGATGAGAAAGAACAGGCAGCGCATCGCAAGATGATGCAAAAAATGCCGAATATGGTTCATGAAGATGAAAACACCGTAACCATCAAACCTAACGAACAAAAATCCATAACCTGGCAGTTCAAAAAAGGTGAAGAGGTCGTTATTTCCTGCAATATCCCCGGACACTACGAAGCCGGCATGGTTCAACGCATTACCGTCAAATCATCACCTTGAATCATATTCAACAGCGCCTGACCGGGTCAGGCACTGTGTCAGATTCAGTGTCGGAGCCGGCTGTTTATGGCATATCCTATTTAAATATCACTATCTTAGGCAATATCGGTGAAATAACGCCGAAAAACTGTAGTATATAAATAACGACGACAGCAACGATAACCAGGTTAAACAGCATCTTAAAAATGCCCGGCATCGGTATCACTGCACTGACCAGCCATGAAACAAATCCGGCAAGCACGATAATTATCAGCAAGTTAAGAATTTCCATTTTTTCAATTCCTTATTCAAAACCTATTATAATTATAGACAATAAATTCATTTTTGGTAAATTTTTAAACAACAAAAGCTACCGAAACGTTATCATTTAGCCAGCAAGAAGCTTGACCGGCAAGCCTTCATCCCATAGAATCACCAGCAGAATGGAATACCTTGAAGGCCAACCGAAATGAATCTATATATTGCTAAAAAAAACCAATGCCCGGCCTGCCGGACTGCGCTGGATGAAACTTTCAAAAATCGTTCGAGCGGCCCTGGCTGCGCCCTTCCCTGCCCAGAATGTGAAACACTATTATATACATCAAGATTTTTAGGCTTTTTCTCAGACAGCCTTTCTTATCTTTGCATTATGCTCGCCTTGATACTGGGTATGCACTATCGGGCCAAGCTGGTCTCCATCTGGTTTGTTTTAGTTTTTCTCTGTGTTGGCGCCTACCTGATCGGATATTTTTTTAATCGAATATTTTCCAAATTATTTCCAGTCCACATATTAAAAAACTGACTGAAAAAGCAAAAGAATAAAACATAGCATTTTGAAGTTGATTGGGTATAATACCAGCGAAAACCACATCAATTAAATGGAGTTAACATGAAAAAAGCGCTCATACTCTCAATACTGGCACTGTCCAGCACCGTTGCATCCGCCAAGTCAGAGAATCAATTTGAACGTTTAAAGGATTTATACAAGCACAGCCATAGCATTCGCTTTGCCATCCATATGGATCGCTGCGAGAACCTCTCAGACAAAGAGCATTTTCTAAAAAATATTGCTGTTTTTACACCCAATGAGATTATCCTTCAGGATGATAGTTTTTCTGCATCATTGGATCATTTCACCAAAGATAATCCCTTATTCCCTGCAACCCCTGTACTTGAGCATGTGAAGTTTATTTTCCAGCAGGATGGCTTTTTATACCTGAATACCGAACTCTTAAACCCCAGAGATTACAGCCCCATGTCGGATGTGTATCAAATTAGATGCCGCCTGGATGGTAAAGCTGTGCAATGGGCAGCTTCTTTCTAAACGTTTTGACCTTATTGCTTAATGTTTCGAGCGCCCAATGAAACAGTTAAATTCATTCGGCGCTGTGATTCAGCTTATCCAGGGATTACTATATCCCTCAATTTCAGCAACCTGTCGCGACCACTCTATCTCCCAACTGGTGACTGGATATTGCTGGTGCCAGGTTAAAAAAAGCTGGCGTTGTTCCTCGCTCATTGGAATTTGATATTGCTCTGCCATAAACAGACTTGCCCGTGCAACAAGCCCTTTGACCAGATTACCGGGTTCAGCCTTTTTCATATGATTATCATACTTAAAATCGCAGCCATATGCCGGATATTGATGATGCAGATAATCATAATCAAAATTTGATCGAAGCTGGTTAATCAGCCCTACCGAAGGCCAGAGATTATAAAGCTCAGCTTCGGCAGCCCGGAACTGTCTGTTCACGGCTCTGCAGCATTTTCTGCCGCGATATTTTTTTCCCTTGCTGTTAGTACAGATAGCCTCTGTCCAGCAGCGAAAATGCTGCCCCAGCTGATATGCCGGCATTATATGCTCAAACTCAACCCGAAGCGCCCGCTCTATCGTTCCGGCATCCTGCATATTACAGCTCGCGAGGTTAATTTGTTTATTCGAGTCAAAACGACACTGGCAATATAGCGTTTCAGGATTATCCTTGAAAATCTCCATAGCCAGACGCTTGGCCTTCGAGAAACTGGAAGGAGGCAGTGCAACAGACTGCCCGGTTAGAACAAAAACAAAAAACAACAACTGCACGAGTAGTTTTTTCATTTTTACCATCCATAGTAAAAAATGATACTGCCGTTGTTAATTCAGGGGCTGTTAAACCATTCTACGCGAAAATAATTGACGCAACAGCCGTTCATACCGTCTGCCAGGTTAATATTGAACCTGGCTAAAGACTAATGTTCTATTGTTGCTAAGATTAACTTTAACCTATGGAGAAACTGGTGGCAATGGCTCATCGTCTGACAATGCCTCATCGTCATATGGTGGTAATACTGGATTTTTATTCGATATTAATGATAATAGTTTGAGACTATTTTCGATACGGGGACTCAACATGTGCGACTGTACTTTGCCAAAAGAAAAACTTAAAAAATCGTCAGTAGAACAATATACTGTATCAAGATCCTCTTTTTTAAACAGATGTCTCTCTTTATTATTTGCTTCATCTGTTGTAACCTCCACGATAACAATATCATCGAAATTGAGCTTGTTATCTTCTAAAATTTTTTTTAATGTTACCTGTCGATTTTTAGATTCAATCTTGATGCTTTCTTCAAGAACATCTTGCTCTTCACTAATAATAAGTCTAGAAATTCCATGCGAAATTGCAACGGGAATAATAGCTATCAGAGTTGGTATAACTGCAATAATAAATTTAATAATATTCAGACAATAGTGTATAAAGTCTAAAATGGCACTTCCCACTTGGGCTGCGTCAAAATCGTGGGCTGCGTCAAAATTGTTTTTGTATTGTTCTCTTCCCAGTCCTTCCCCTTGAGATTGAACATAATCAGCCGCATATGCAATCCAACAGGCGATTCCACCACTCAGGATATCAATTAAACCGAAACGTAACTCTTCCACCAGATCGACTTCATGATATACGGTTCGACGCTCACCGAAAAACGTATGGAAAGTATCCTTACATTTTGTCTTAAAGCTCGATCTTAAAAAACGACTATGAGGACTTTCACTGCTTTCTGATAAATAATCAAAAGGATTATAAACAAGTTTTAACGTCATAAAACAGCTCCGCAAACTAACATCGTAGAAAATATTCAATTAGCAGCGTCAGGATTGATGGACGCACACATCATAAAATGCTGGCAAATTGATTTTTATGCCTCATATATTACCACTTCGGGAAAATATAATCAACTCATTTTGTTCTATTATTTAACAATTAAGATGGTGCGAGGAGTTACGATGGTATAATATGATTGATTGAGTTAAATTTTACGAAACATATCAGGACGAAAGTATTTTCACATAGTAGCCTTAATAAGCGAAGCGCATTAAGGTTTTTTTACCGGTTCAACTCAATAATCGACAACAATTTTTCGGCAATATTAAACCCATAAGAGTCATTCAAGATTCTTTCCCTTGATGCGCTGCGCTTATCAAGACTACAGCCAATCACCCAAGCCTCATGCGTAGCTTTAATAAGCGTAGCGCATCAAGGTTTCACGAACAAAGGCCTGATATGCCGTTAAAATGATCACAGCTTTCTCCAGCGAGTACCTTCCGCATTATCTTCCAGTTCAACGCCCATTTCATGCAGCTTGTCGCGAATGGCATCAGCCTGTTGCCAGTTTTTGTTCTGCCGCGCAGTCAGCCTTTGCCCGATGAGTTCTTCTATCATCAATCGTTCATCTTCTTCCGCTCCTGACTGTAAAAAGCGCTCCGGCGATTCTTGAAGAATGCCTAGAATATCCGCCATCAATCGCATTGCCGAGACAAGGGAGGCTGATTTATTTTTATTGATTTCATGAGACAGCTCAAACAGAACAGCAAGTGCTTCCGGTGTATTAAAATCATCATCCATCGCCTCATAAAAACGGTTCATCCAGAGGCTGTCTGCAGCAATATCCTTTATTTCTGTATCTTTTAATGTCTGATATAAGCGGTTCAACGCTTTTGATGCATTTTCAAGATTGTCTTCACTGTAGTTCAGCGGGCTTCGATAATGACTGCTTAACAGGAAGTAGCGCAGGAGTTCAGGCTGATAGCGTGAGAGAATTTCCTGTATCGTGAAAAAATTACCAACAGATTTAGCCATTTTTTCATGATTGACCTGCAACATCCCCACATGAATCCAGTAGTTTGCAAAAGGTTTTCCACTTGCTGCCTCGCTCTGGGCAATTTCATTTTCATGGTGAGGGAACTGTAAATCAGAACCGCCGCCGTGAATATCAAAGGTTTCGCCAAGCTCATTCATGGCCATGGCAGAACATTCAATATGCCAGCCCGGACGCCCTTCTCCCCAAGGAGAAGACCAGCTGGGTTCACCGGCTTTCGCTTTTTTCCAGAGGACAAAGTCAAGTGGGGAACGCTTTTCCAGCACAACCTGAATTCTTGCACCAGATAACAGTCCTTCTAAATCCTTATTCGACAACTTTCCATAGTTATCAAATTGACTGACTTCAAAACAAACATCGCCATTATCTGCCTGATAGGCATAGCCCTTTTCAATAAGTTTGCCGATTAATTCAATGATCTCTTTAATGTAATCAGTTGCTCTAGGTTCCAGATCCGGCGTCAATACGTTCAACGCCCTGCTGTCTTCATTCATGGCTGCAATGTACTGCTCAGTCAGTTCGTCAATCCCCATTCCTCTCTCTGCAGCCCGATTAATAATTTTATCATCAATATCGGTAATATTTCTGACAAATTTAACTTCATAACCCCTGGCTCTCAGATATCTGACGATCACATCAAAACAAACCATCGAACGGGCATGGCCAAGATGACAACGATCGTAGACCGTTATTCCGCAGACATACATGGAGATTTTACCCGGTTCACGCTCTTTAAAAGGTTCTTTCTTCCGGGTCATTGAATTATATACTTGCAACATGCTGAACCTCCGTTAATTAGCTGATTTTTCCCCAGGTGTCTCTCAGATTCACTACACGGTGAACGGCTGCGGCTTTGCCTTCCGTTTTTTCCGCCCGAATGCAATAATAGCCAAGACGCTCGAACTGAAAAACATCTCCGGCATCCATGTCGGCGATAGATGGTTCACAAAACCCTTCGCTGATTTGTAATGATTCCTGGTTTAAAAACTGCAAAAAATCATCTTCACGAGCTGGATTTGGATCATTGAACAGGCGGTCGTATTGATAGACCTTGACTGGATGAGCATGTTCACTACTGACCCAATGAATCACGCCTTTCACTTTTCTGCCCTCAGGCGCTTTACCTAATGTATCCGGATCGTAACTGCAGCGAAGCTCGATAATATTTCCTTCTTCATCCTGAATCACATGTTCACATTTGATAATATAAGCGTGACGTAAACGCACTTCCTGCCCCGGTGCCAGACGGAAATATTTTTTATTCGGCGGTTCCAGCATGAAATCATCCCGGTCGATGTAAATTTCACGGGCAAAAGGTACCGTTCGGCTGCCGGCAGTTGAATCCTGCGGATGAAAGCTGACATCAAGTGCTTCGACCTGTCCTTCAGGATAGTTTTCAATCACAACTTTCAACGGGTTCATCACGCACATCGCCCGTCGGGCATCACGGTTTAAAACATCGCGAACACAGTCTTCAAGAATACTCATATCAATCACAGAGTCAGATCGGGAAATGCCGATCACTTCACAAAACTGTCTTAAGGCCTCAGCAGGATATCCTCTTTCACGCATACCCCGAATGGTCGGCATGCGAGGGTCGCTCCAGCCCTCAACAATCTTTTTCTCAACCAGCTCACGAAGCTTTCGTTTGGATGTCACCGTATGCGACAGGTTGAGACGGGCAAATTCAGTTTGAATTGGTTTTGATGGCGATGAAACATTGTCAACAAACCAGTCATAAAGAGGACGATGGTCCTGAAACTCAAGCGTACAAAGAGAATGCGTAATATGCTCCAGAGCATCGGATAAAGGATGCGCAAAATCGTACATTGGATAAATGCACCACTCATCTCCTGTCCTCTGGTGGTGGGCAAAACGGATTCGATAAAGCACGGGGTCGCGCATATTCACGTTACCGGAAGCCATATCGATCTTCGCTCTCAGCACATGCTCGCCTTCTTTGAAGTGCCCGGCTTTCATCTGCTCAAACAGCGACAGGCTTTCTTCAATGGGGCGATCACGATATGGACTATTTTTACCTGGAGATTGAAGGGTTCCGCGGTATTCCCGGATTTCTTCCATCGTCAGGCTGTCGACATAAGCCTTCCCGGCTTTAATAAGCTCCACGGCAAAGTCATACAATTGGTGGTAATAATCTGATGAATAACGTATTTCATGCCACTCATAGCCCAGCCATCTGACATCATCAATAATGGCGTCTGCATATTCCTGTTCTTCTTTTATAGGATTGGTATCATCAAAACGCAAGTAACAGATGCCGCCAAATTCTTCTGCAAGACCAAAGTTCAGGCAAATGGATTTTGCATGACCGACATGAAGATAACCATTCGGCTCGGGAGGGAATCGAGTCACGATCGACTGATGCTTACTTTCAGCCAAATCTGCCCTGATCATTTCGCGGATAAAATGTTTTCTTTTTTCTACTGGCTCTGACATGATGACTCTCAACAAAGTTTTTATGATAAATTTTCAGGTAAAAAAAACGGTCCGACAGGAGGACGAATGACAGAAAAATTCTCAGGATAACTGACATCGACAAGATACAGTCCATAAGGCGGCGCAGTTTCAGCGCCCAGTTTCCGATCTTTTGCTGCAAGAACCTCTGCGACCCATTCCGCCGGTTTTTTTCCTGAACCCACGGTAATCAGCACACCGGCTATATTTCTTACCATATGATGCAGGAATGCGTTTGCGCTAACATCTATGATGACCAGATCAGCCTGCCGATAGACATCGATACGATGCACGTTTCGCATCGGTGTTTTTGACTGGCATTCAACGGAACGAAAAGAGGTAAAATCCTGTTCGCCAAGCAACTGCTGCGCGGCCTGGTGCATGACGCGATGATCAAGCTGGCGATACTGCCAGGTTACGGCGCTTCTTAACACGGCAGGCCGTATGGCGGAGTTATAAATGACATAACGATAGCGACGAGCCGTAGCAGAAAACCGTGCATGAAAATCATCAGGCATTTCTTTTGACCAGCGGACACAGACATCTTTGGGCAAATAAGAATTACAGCCATGTATCCATGATCGCGTGGTACGCGGTTTTTCGCTATCAAAATGAATCACCTGATTACAGGCATGCACACCAGTATCCGTACGCCCTGCGCAGGTGACAAGTACCTCTTCATCAGCTACTTTAGACAAAGCGTCCTGCAACACACCTTGAACAGTATGTAAGCCTTTTTGCGCCTGCCAGCCATGATATTGACTGCCATCGTATTCTACACCCAGGGCAATACGCATTGAAAAATCCCGATAAAAACTGCAAATTTATACCAGCGAAGACGGATTGTCCAGCCCTGCAGGGAAGAAGCTCCTATTTTAGAAAAAAAGATCAAAGCAATGCGCTCATGCCCTTTGATCAACCTAACACGACCAGGCTTTCACTGATTCCGGCTTTTCCTAACTGATGGCGTACTTTTTCTATGTCTTTACTGTGCTTGAAGGGGCCGACTTTTACTCGATAATACCGTTGGCTGTAATCAATCGATACAGGTTTATCAAGCAGATTGCTGAGGTTTTGCTTCAAAAGCAGCGCAAAATTTTTCTTGGTAAAGGCTGCCGCCTGAATATAATAAGACGCTTCTTCACGGCTGTTATCAAGGCTCACAATTTCAACAGGCGTTGTTCCTCGTCGGACAAACCCCAACTCCTTTGCCGCAGCATAGGATAAATCAATGATTCTGTTTTTATGAAACGGGCCTCTATCATTGACTCGCACCACAATTTCCCGACCATTTTTCAGGTTTTTAACCTTCACGTAAGTCGGCAACGGGAGGTTGCGGTGGGCGGCGGTCAAATCATACATATTATATATCTCGCCGCTGGATGTTCGGTGTTTGTGAAAATCCTTGCCATACCATGACGCCGTTCCTTTTTCTTTAAATCCAACAGCAGAATTCAATACCTTGTAGGTTTTTCCGGCAACATGGTATTTGGGGTGATTGCCGTAACGGCTATAACTTAAATTATTCATGCCGGACTGATGTACGGAGTGCTTCATGATCTCTTTTGAAGGCAGTTTTTTAGCAGGCGCATCATCAGCATGGGCGTTGAATATAAAGAATGTAAATAGAATTAAAAAAATTCGTTCAGTTCGCATTGGTTGTATTCATTTTACTAGTACAAGTTAACAAATATACACAAAATTACACAGTTTACCTAGCAATTTTTTCAAAAATCAAAAAAACAATATTGCAACATATTGATTTAAAAAGGAACTTTCGATGACATTAAGTTGATAATGAAAATTGCATGGGAGCCAGAAAAATAATAAGGGATATTGAGACGATGCTGAATAGTTACCAGCCAATGTATCGACATTTACTTACAGATTAGGTTAATATACCCCTTAACTTTCAAAGTAAACTGGCTGACCGCCGGATTCATGATAAATTATTAACTGTTCATTAGCAGGGTGAACCAAAAAAATGAGTAAAAAAGCATCGATTATTCTCACATCATTGTTTATGATTACCTTGATGGCCCAGCACTCCTTATCCAATGCAGGCCAGGCTCTACCAGAAAGGCCGCAGGCATCAGCAAATCCACAATCCAGGCCATTAACCATCCCTACGCCTCCATCATTAAATGCGAAGGCCTATATCCTGATTGACATTAACAGCGGTAAAATTATCACTGAAAAAAATAGTGAAACTCGCCTGCCGCCGGCGAGTCTGACGAAACTGATGACCCTTTACGTCACCTCCAACGCCCTTTCTCACCAGCAAGTCAAACTTGACGACAAGGTGCGTATTTCAAAAAAAGCCTGGAAAACCGGCGGTTCAAGAATGTTTGTGAAAGAAGGCGAGCAGGTCAGTATTGAAAATTTATTGAAAGGAATCATCGTTGATTCCGGCAATGATGCCTGTGTTGCTTTAGCTGAACATTTAAGCGGAAGCGAAGAAGGTTTTGCGGATTTGATGAATGATCAGGCTCAGCAGCTGGGAATGGCTCAAAGCCATTTCACCGACAGTACCGGACTGCCAAATGCAAATCATTATTCAACAGCAAAAGATCTCGCTATTCTTGGCCGTGCGTTGATTAATGATTATCCTCAATATTACCACTGGTATAAACAAAAATGGTTCACCTACAATGGCATTCGCCAGCCCAACCGCAACCGCCTGTTATGGCGAGACAGCCATATTGACGGCATGAAAACCGGACATACCGATCAGGCCGGCTATTGCATGGTTTCCTCAGCCCAACATGACAACATGCGTCTTTTGGCCGTGGTCCTGGGATCACCCAACGAAACAGCACGGGCTGATGATAACGAACGCCTGTTAAACTACGGATTCCGCTTCTACGAAACCCATCGCCTGTACAACAACCAGCAACCGGTGACAGAAGCAAGAATTTACAAAGGCGACCAGAACAACATAAAACTCGGTTTATTGAAGGAGGAATATGTCACCATTCCTGCCGGACAATACCAACGATTGACCGTTCGTACCAAGCTCCCTGCTCAACTGGAAGCCCCTATCAGCAAAAACCAGAAAGTCGGTGAATTGATTATTCTGTTTGATGGTAAGCAAATTGACAGTGAAGCGCTTTATGCTCTCGAAGACATTCATGCCGGCGGTCTGTTCAAACGAAGCAAAGACAGTCTGGCAATGACCTTTAGTAACTGGTTTGGTGGGTAATTTTCAGAGATGAATAAAGACGAGAACAAACCATTAATTGAATTCCCCTGCCGTTTTCCTGTCAAAGTAGTGGGCGACAACACGGAATCGTTTAACAATGATATTGAACGCCTGAGTCAGGAGCATTTTGCCACAGAGGAATTTGAAATTCAGCGAAAGGCCAGTAAAAATGATCGTTTTATCAGTCTGACCATTACCGTATATGTTCAAAACCAGGAGCAACTTGACGCCTTCTATAAGGCCGTGACTGCCCATGAAGAGGTAAAAATGGTGTTATGAAGATTAGAAAACTGGGGCTTAGGGACTATCAGGAAATCTGGCAAAACATGCGTGATTTTACCGATGCCAGAACGGCGGATACGGAAGATGAGTTGTGGCTTTTGCAACACTATCCGGTTTATACCCAGGGGCAGGCAGGAAAACCCGAGCATCTGCTCAATCCCGAGCAAATCCCGGTCATTCAAACCGATCGCGGCGGACAAATTACCTATCATGGACCCGGCCAGATGATGGGCTATGTTTTGATGGATATCAAAAAACGAAAAATGGGTGTCAAGAACCTGGTATCCTCGCTTGAAAATATCATCATCAGGGTTCTTTCATTGTACGACATTGAAGCGGAGAGCCGTTGTAAAGCTCCGGGTGTTTACGTGAACGACTCTAAAATTGCATCCATTGGCCTTAGAGTCAGAAACGGCTGCAGCTACCACGGCATTGCTTTAAATGTTAATATGGACTTAAAACCGTTTAAGGGAATCAATCCCTGCGGCTTCAGTCAACTGGAAATGACACAAATCGCTGATTTCAAACCTGATGTTGATGTTGAGCAGGTCTGTCGGCAGTTCAGCGCTGAGTTTGTCAAACATTTTGAGTCATAGGAACGATGCACTTTTTAAATGATTACATTCAGCCATTAATCAGCTGGCTCCATAACAATCCGCATTGGGCATTGCTCATTACATTTCTTATTTCATTTTCAGAATCCCTTGCTGTTATAGGAAGCATTGTTCCTGGCTCGGTCACCATGACCGCCATCGGCATTCTTGCAGGATCCGGCGTTATCCGCGTGGATATGACCTTGCTTGCTGCGACGTTGGGTGCAATAGCTGGCGACAGCGCAAGCTATTTTCTTGGATATTACTATAGTGAACAGCTCACCCGAATGTGGCCTTTTCGAAAATATCCCCACTGGCTTGAGCAGGGGCAGTCTTATTTCGCACGCCATGGCGGAAAATCGGTGCTGATAGGACGTTTCATTGGTCCGCTAAGAGCCATGATTCCAGTGATTGCCGGCATGATGCATATGAGCCAGTGGCGCTTTTTGCTGGCTAATATTATTTCGGGAATCGGCTGGTCGCTGGTCTATGTCACTCCAGGTATTCTCATTGGTGCTGCAAGTTCGGAACTGTCCCCGGAAATTGCCGGCCGCCTGTTCGTTTATGCCCTGATCTTCATCTTTTTATTATGGCTGTTCATCCAGATCATCAAATGGTTGCTGATCAGGCTTAACAAGCTTTTATCCACCAATCTTCATGAATTCTGGCTTTGGTCGAAAAAACATCCCAATCTCTCAAAGCTTTTTCTATCTTTAACCCCTCCGGATGAGGAAAACCATTACCCCACAGCGGCACTTGTTATTGGTTTTCTTTTAGGCTTCAGCATGCTGCTTCTGCTTTTTTTCATCAACTTTAAAACAGCTTGCATCAGTGATCTTAATCAACCTATTCATTATTTTATGCTGAGTCTCAGGCTCAGCAGGTTTGATAATATCGCTTTTTTCTTCAATGAATTACAAAACAGTTATGTTCTTGCTGCCACCATTGCGGCGATGCTTTGTTATTTTCTGATCATCAAACGTTATCGGCTGACCTATTATCTGGCCATGGTCACTGTCTCTGTTTTATTGCTGTCTAAAGGCATGGCACAATTTTGCCCCTGCCCCCGGCCGGAAGATTTATTAACTCCGCTGAGCGGTTCTGCCTTTCCTAATGTGAATCTCAGCCTGTCAACAGCAGTTTTTACCTTCTACCTGCTGTTTTTAACCCGGGCCATCAGTGGATTCTGGCTTCGTTTTTGCAAGTTTTTTATTTTATCGCTGTTAATTTTAACAGGGGCATCTTCAATCTATTCTGGCGAACACTGGCTGATGGACAACCTTGGCGCCTATGCTGCCGGCCTGTCGGTCGCCTTCTTTTTCTGGATTTTCTATCGTCGACGCCGTAAGCAACTTCCCAAAAGCATTCTTTCTGTGATGGTCATGACGGTTCCTCTAATATTCAGCGCGTCCCTTAGCTTTGTTTTGAATTACAAAAAAATTGTATATAGCCACCAGCTTTATAAAAAACAATTTATGCTTACTGAGCAACAATGGTGGACACAGAGCATTGATACAGATAATTATTATCGACTGAGCCGTCTTGGACAGGTCAGCAATATTCTTAATCTTCAATATCTGGGTTCTAAAGAGCAATTAAAAAAATCTTTAGTTGATCAGGGATGGGTGGTTCCAGATAATTCGATGTTTTCATCCCTTCTGCAGCATATGAACCGTTCCACCCGGCAAAAAGCTCTCCCGGTTTTCTATCAGCTGCACAACAATAAAAGACCCAGCCTGATTCTTTCGCTTCAAAAGAAAAATCGACGCTATATTCTTCGATTATGGGAATCCAATGTATTTATCAATGATATGAAAACCCCTGTTTTAGTCGGCACTGTTAGCAAAAACAGCGTAACATCCAAGCGCCCGTCATTTAATTCATCAGGTGATGATGGCATCAAACAGTTAATGCCGGCATTAACCCATTTTCAGCTGAAAAAAATTCGGCTTGATAAAAATCAATTAAAAAAAACGTTACATGCAAACGGAAAATATATATTATTAATTAAAGCCTGGCCGCAAACAAAACTATAGAAGCAAGGCAATGGCGCATTAGGGCGTGCCATCAATTAAGACTTCCTGGAAACGATACCAGTACCCATAACAAAGGATGGTTAATATGTACTCACTTTTTCACCTCGTTTATCTGATCTTACCCGTTATTGCTGCGTTATTTTTGGTGTTTGGAATCAAGAAAAAACAGAACTCGATCATTTCAATGGCGGTCTGGATTTCCTTGTTGGGACTTCTGCTCCATTACCACATTTCTGGAGGAGAAATTTTAGGACATTACTTCAACTACCTGCATGCAAGTATTTACACCTTCAACATTCTGGTCTTTCTGATAGCCATCATAATACTTTTATCAAACAAAGAAGTAGAAAGCTATCTATTAAAATTAAGCAGTAACCTGCTGAAGGCATTTATCGTTGTCGGCGTTATGATTATCTTAACCAACCTTTGGATTAACGCCTATTTTATAGAAAACAGAAAAGCAGGTACTCCCATTATTCAAATTGCAGGAATGAAGAAATTCAACCCCTGCAAATCATCAAATATTGCCTATTATAAAGTAGATAAACAGGGAAACATCATGTATCTCTGCCCAAGTCAGTTTGGTCTGTTTCCTGCCATTGATAAACTTGACAAGGTACCGGCAATGATTGCTAAACAACTCCCTGCAGATAATCAATAGTGCTGCAGGAGAGGATTTTAACCGGGTCTTTTGACATTTTATTTTGCAGTGCCAATCCCTCGCATTTGCAGCCGTGAAATGAAATATCAACAGCCCCTTAAGGATAGAGAGCGCTTTATGTATAAAAAAATTCTTCATGCTACTGATTTGAGTGGGAAACATTTTCATGTCAGTGAAAAAGCTCGAGAAATCGCCGACAAATTTGGCGCTGAGCTGTTTCTACTGCATGTCATTGAGTTACCCACCAGCGTCCAGCTTGCCCAAAGTCTGGGCTTTGCCGAATTAGGCCGGCCTTCAAAAGATGATGCCATCATTGTGATGAAAACCCTTGGTGAAGCTATTAATGTTCCGGAAGATCATCAAATCGTTGAAATTGGTGCGGTTTCCCACCATATTTTTGATCAGGTCAAAAAGCTGGGATGTGAAGCTATCATTATTGGCGCACATAATCACCACGATCTTGGTGACTTTCTTGGCAGCACGGCAAGTGCCACGGTCAACCATGCACCCTGTGATGTCATTACTTTAAAGGATTAGAATAAAAAACCATGGTTGATGCTTATCTGCTGTTTTTCATTCTTCTACTGACCCTCGGCATGTTTGTCTGGGGTTATTTTCGATATGACACCGTTGCTCTGATGAGCCTGCTGGCATTAGTCATACTGGGTATCATTCCAACAGAAGAAGCATTTTCAGGTTTTTCAAACCCGGCCGTCATCACGGTCGCGTGCGTCATGGTGATTACCAGTGCAGTTTCAAGCACGGGTATTATCGAATGGTTATTGAATTTCATGACCCCTGCCTTTAAAAAACCAGTCATTCATATTGGTCTGATATGCACTCTTGCGGCATTTCTTTCAGCTTTCATGAACAATGTTGGTGCGCTTGCCTTATTAATGCCCCTGGCCATTCAAAGTGCTAACAGCGCTAAAATGTCCCCTTCAAAAATCCTGATGCCGCTTTCTTTTGCCACCGTGCTTGGAGGCATGACGACAAAAATCGGCACACCGCCGAACCTGTTAGTGTCAAGTTTTAAAGAACAATCAACCGGCACTCCATTTCAAATGTTTGATTTTGCCCCTGTGGGACTGGTCGTAGCCGTAGTTTGTTTAATTTATATCTCGGTGATGGGATGGCGATATCTGCCCGAACGACGAAAACCGGGAAAAAAAACAGAAGATCTTTATCAAATTCAAGACTATATCAGCGAAGTTAAAATATCTGCAGCATCCCCCGTGGCCGGTATGAACAAAAAACAATTCGAGGAATTCATTAATGCGGATTTCTCCGTACTCGGAATGATTCGTAAGCGAAAAAAACGTCTGGTTATTCATAACAATGAAGAATTAATGACAAATGACATATTAATTGTTGAAGCAACACCTGAAAGCCTGAATAAATTATTGCAAAAAGGTCAAATGGAGCTGGTTCATGGCGACCATACCCGTGAAGACATATTAAGGAATGAAGAAGTCGGAATCATGGAAGCCGTTGTCGTTCCCGGAGGCAGAATCGAGGGACGCTCCTGGTTTAAAATGCGTATTCGCTCCAATTATCAGCTCAACCTGCTCGCCATTTCCCGCGCAGGAAGCAATATAAAAAACAGGCTCAATCATGTCAACTTGAATGCCGGTGACGTTGTGCTTGTTCAAGGTGAGGAAAGCAGCCTTCAGGAAAATATCGTAAGCCTCGGACTGGTTCCCCTTGCTGAAAGGAATATCGTGGTGGGATTTAAAGAAAAAACCCTGTTGCCCATCCTTCTTTTCTTACTCGGCATCATCATTGCTTCTACTCAGCTTCTTTCTGTAAGCGTCAGTTTTATGGCCGTCGTTGTCGCCCTGGTGGTGTTTAATATCATGCCCATGAGACGGGTTTATCAATGTATAGACTGGTCGATTATTATTTTACTGGCCGCTCTCATTCCACTAGGTACGGCACTGAAAAGCACGGGGGCTGCAGATATGATCAGTCAGGGACTTTTGGGAATCGCAGGAACCGATGCTCCCATCCTGACACTGACCCTGGTATTAATTCTAACCATGACGCTCTCTGATATCATGAATAATGCGGCAACAGCAGTGGTCATGGCACCCATCGCTATTAACCTGGCCAACTCTATGCATATCTCCGTCGATGCATTTCTTATGGCCGTGGCTATTGGGGCATCCTGCTCGTTTTTAACCCCTATCAGCCACCAAAATAACACCCTTATCATGAGTCCCGGAAAATATAAATTTTTTGACTATCTCCGTCTCGGAATACCCGTAGAATTACTGGTCGTTATACTGGCTGTTCCCAGTCTTATTTATTTCTGGCTTTAATATTGACTGATGGTGTACAACTTGTTTAAATTTTTTATCTTAAAAAGCGCAGGGCTAGCGGAGCCATGATAAGCGCAAATCGTAGTCTTGATATGCGTAGCGCATCAAGGTTTACCACTATGTTCCAAGTCGATTCGCCCGAAGATAATACCATAGGTGATTTTCAGTATCGGTGCTTTGTGTTCGCAAATTCTTAGCACGCTGCCTCATAACAGATTTATCCATTTCCCCCTCCCCAGCCCTCACCGCCATTAAGTTAAGAGAGCCTACGTTCCGCGGCTTGTCCGCGGGATCCAGTGATGTAGATAGATTCATGGATCCCGCGGACAAGCCGCGGGACGTAGGCGAAGAAAAGGAGGCTTAACTTAATGGCAGTGTCCCCAACCCTCTCCCGCGAATAATATCATCATTTTATTCAAGTTCCTTGCGCGGGAGAGGGGGCAGATCGGAGTAAACCTCAAGAACTGTGTATTTTTAGAGTTTCGGTGGTGTGTATAAAAAAAACTTCAGGGACGTTCCCTAGATGCTGTCGTCACGACAGCATCTAGTACCTCATCCTGTAAATATTAAGATCGTTAGGTTAGGCGATATTGCTGTCTGACAAGGCGCGAGGAAGGCGAATATTGAGCATATTCAACTGACGAGCAACGCAGCTCAGACAGCAATAGCGTCAGCATAACGGTCTCAATATTTGCAGGATGAGGTACTAGAGCGCCATATAGATTAAAAATCAAGCAGCAAGGTTCATTGCAATATGTAAATTAGTAATCATTGCCGTTCTGTTTAAATCATATTC
>FYBJ01002275.1_pt1 | contig 19292 bp, 17 predicted proteins | sample 1134611 | NCBI WGS metagenome assembly FYBJ01 (sample SAMEA104116008, study PRJEB20421) | marine metagenome | isolation source: marine | reverse complement strand
TTGAAGAGCACCGCCTTGCCTTCCATCACCGGTTTGGAGGCGAGCGCACCGATATTGCCCAGGCCCAGGACTGCCGAGCCGTTCGTGACCACCCCGACGAGGTTGCCGCGGGTGGTGTAGCGCCGTGCCGTGGCGGGGTCCTTGCGAATCTCCAGACATGCCTCGGCGACGCCGGGGGAATAGGCCCGCGACAGGTCACGCCCGTTGGCGAGCGGTTTCGTGGCCCGGATCTCCAACTTCCCGGGCCGGGGAAACTCGTGATAATCGAGTGCCGCCTGCCGGTTGGCCTCTCGCGCCGCCTCCCGCGCGGTCTCGGACGGCGCAGGGGGCTGCGCGCTCGGCTGGGAGAGTGGGGCGGGCTCGCCGCCTTTTGCGGATTTATCTTCCGACACGCTGGGTCCTCCGGATTCTGTAAATAGTTTAGTATTAAACTTTCTCGAGGGGAAGCCGCTCCTGCTAACGTTCGGCCAGGCGTTGGAGCCTGCTGACAGCGCCGCTTGCCTGGTATTGCCCGGGTGCCGCAACGCAAAGCCGCGATTGCGGCCCTTGCATCGGTCAGCATGCAGCCGCAATCTGGAACCCGTTATGAGGATGGGCCTTCCGGTCCTGTCCGTGAATTGGACGAAGGACAGCATGACCCTGCTAGAGGCCGCCCGCAAGGCACGCGAAAACGCCCACGCCCCTTACTCCGGCTTCAAAGTCGGCGCAGCATTGCGCACCGCCGGCGGCAAGGTTTTTGCCGGCTGCAATGTGGAAAACGTCGCCTATCCCGAAGGCACATGCGCGGAGGCGGGCGCCATCGCAGCCATGTGCGCCGCGGGAGAGCGCGCAATCGCCGAGGTCCTGGTGATTGCCGGCAGCGAAAGCCCGGTGCCTCCCTGCGGTGGCTGCCGGCAGAAACTCGCGGAATTCGCCGGGCCGGAGGTGCCGGTGACTTTGGCGAACATGAACGGGGACGAGATCCGCACAACCGTCGGGGCCCTGCTGCCGGGCCGTTTCGGCAACGACCATCTGGGAAGGGGCTGAGCCCTGGAGGCGGCTGCGATCATTCGCAAGTTGCGCGAGGGGCGCGAGCCCACGGCCGCGGAATTGGGCTGGTTCTGCGCCGGTCTGGCGAGCGGCGAGGTTTCACCGGCCCAGGCGGGGGCCTTTGCGATGGCTGTCTGCCTGCGCGGTCTCAGCGAGGAGTCGCGCGTGGCCCTGACGCTGGCGATGCGCGACACGGGCGAAACGCTGCGGTGGGATCTGCCGGGCCCGGTCGTCGACAAACATTCGACCGGCGGCGTGGGAGATTGCGTTGCGCTCGTGCTGGCGCCGGCGCTCGCGGCCTGCGGGGCCTATGTGCCGATGATCTCGGGCCGCGGCCTCGGCCATACCGGCGGCACTCTCGACAAGCTTGAGGCCATCCCGGGCGTGGTCACCGACATGAATAACGCGGCCCTGCGCGATCTAACCGCCTATGCCGGTTGCGCGATCGTGGGGGCGGGGCGCGGTCTCGCGCCAGCGGACCGGGTGCTTTACGCGGTGCGCGACGTCACCGCGACCGTTGAAAGCGTCGATCTGATCACCGCCTCGATCCTGTCAAAGAAACTCGCCGCCGGGACCGGCGCGCTGGTGCTCGACATAAAGACCGGCTCGGGCGCATTTCTGGTCTCGGTCGACGAGGCGCGGGGACTGGCCCGCGCGCTGGTCAGCACCGCGCGCGGGGCCGGCACCCCCTGCCGCGCCCTGCTGAGCGACATGTCCCAGCCCCTGGCCCCGGCACTGGGCAACGCGCTGGAAGTGACCGCAGCCATGGAGTGCCTGACGGGGCGGGCGCCGCAGCAGCGGCTGTTCGATCTTTCCTGTGCGCTGGGCGGCGCGCTTCTGGAAATGGTGGGACTGGCGGCCTCGGCCGCCGAGGGAACGCAAAAGATCGGTGCCGCCATCCGTGACGGGGGCGCCGCGGAACGCTTTGGCCGGATGATCGGGGCAATGGGCGGGCCGGCCGATTTCATCGACCGGTGGTCCGACCGGCTGCCGTCGGCACCGGTGGTGGCCGATATCGCCAGCCCGCGCGACGGCTGGATCGCGGCTATTGACGCGCGCCTTCTGGGAGAGACGGTCGTGGCCCTGGGCGGCGGCCGCCGGACCGAGGGCTCGGTAATCGACCCCTCCGTGGGGCTGAGCGCGGTGCGCGGCATCGGGGCCCGGCTTCACAAGGGCGAACCGCTCGCCCGCATCCATGCCGCCAGCGAGGAAGAGGCCCGCGCCGCCGCCAGGCGGATTATCGACGCGGTGGAGATCGGCGAGAGTGCGCCCGGTCCCGTTCCCCTGCTCCAGGAGTGGATCGCATGAGCCGCGCGCCTGCGCCCCTTGCCGGCTGTGCATGCCGCCGCCTTGGCGTCGTGGCGCCCGTCTGTCCGCCGAAAGGAGCACGGTCATGCCCCGCGCATTTGTGATCGTCATGGATTCCGTGGGCGCCGGCGGTGCGCCGGACGCAGCAGATTTCGGCGATGCCGGTGCGAACACCCTCGGCCATATCGCCGGGGCCTGTGCGGAGGGAAAGGCGCAGGAGGGCCGTGACGGTCCCTTGTGCATGCCGCATCTGGACCGACTGGGGCTGGGGGCGGCGGTCCGTCTGGCGTCCGGCGCGGCGATGGAGGGGTTTGCGGCAGAGCCCACCGGACTCTGGGGCGCGGCCGAGGAACTGTCGCGGGGCAAGGACACGCCTTCGGGCCACTGGGAACTCGCCGGCGTCCCCGTTCCCTGGGACTGGCACTATTTTCCCGACGCCGTCCCCGCGTTTCCTGCCGACGTTAGCGAGAGCGTCATGCGCCTCGCGGGCACCGATGGCATTCTTGGGAACCGCCATGCCTCCGGCACCGCCATCATCGAGGAGGAAGGCGCGAGGCACATGGAGACGGGCTGGCCCATCTGCTACACCTCGGTCGACAGCGTTTTCCAGATCGCCGCGCATGAAGAGCGCTTTGGGCTCGAACGGCTGCTCGACCTTTGCCTCGCACTGGCACCGCAACTCCACGCCATGCGGGTTGGCCGGGTGATCGCCCGCCCGTTCGTGGGTGATGAGCTCAACGGCTTTATACGCACCCCCAACCGCCGCGATTTCGCGATCGAACCGCCTGCGCCCACGCTGCTCGACTGGGCCCACGCCGCAGGGCGCGACACTTGCGCTATCGGCAAGATCGGCGACATCTTTTCGCATCGCGGGGTCGGCAGGCTGCTAAAGGGCGCCAATGATGCGGCGCTTTTCGATCACTTGGTCCGGCAGGTCGCCGAGGCGCCGGACGGCGGGCTTGTCTTTGCAAATTTCGTCGAATTCGACAGTCTCTATGGTCATCGGCGGGACGTGTCGGGCTATGCCCGGGCGCTCGAGGCCTTCGATGCCCGTGTGCCCGCGCTTCTGGACGCGGCGCGTCCCGGCGATCTTATCCTGTTTACCGCCGATCACGGCAACGATCCGACTTGGCGGGGGACGGATCATACCCGCGAACGGGTGCCGGTGGTTGCATTCGGCTACGGGCTGCGGCAAATCGGCCTTCGTGCCTTCTCGGATGTGGCGGCCTCGGTCGCGGCCCATCTGGACGTGCCTGCCGAGCCCCCTGGAAAGCCCTTTTTATGACCGCCACCACCCTCCCGAAGATCGAGCTTCACCTTCACCATGAAGGTGCGGCGCCCCCGTGGTTCATCCGCGACCAGGCAAAGCGCAAGAATATCGACCTGTCGGGCATATTCGATGAGGACGGCAATTATGCCTATCAGGGATTCGTCGATTTCCTGCGCGTCTACGAGGTCGCCTGCACAACGCTGCGCTCGCCGCAGGACTTCTATCTTCTGACCCGCGCCGTTCTGGAGGAAAGTGCCAAGCACGGCGTGGTGTATTCCGAGACCTTCCTGTCGCCCGACTTTTGCGGCGGTGGCGATCTTGAGGCCTGGCGCGACTATCTCGGTGCCATCCGCGAGGCTGCGGAGGAATCCGAGCGCGATCTGGGGATCACGCTGCGCGGCATCGTGACCTGCGTGCGCCACTTTGGGCCCGAACAGGCGCGCCGGTCGGCGCTCTGCGCTGCCGAAACCGCGGGCGACTGGCTGACCGGCTTCGGAATGGGAGGCGACGAGGGCCAGTATGCGCCGGGGGATTTTGCCTATGCCTTCGACATGGCGCGCGAGGCAGGGTTGCGCCTGACCACCCACGCCGGAGAGTGGGGCGGTCCGCAGTCCGTCCGCGCCTCGGTCCGGGAGCTGGGAGTGGAGCGCATCGGCCACGGGGTGCGCGCCATCGAAGATGCCGCCCTCGTGCAGGAACTTGCCGACCGTGGCGTGGTCCTTGAGGTCTGCCCAGGCTCCAACGTCTCGCTTGGGGTCTATCGTGACTGGAAAAGCCACCCCATCGCGAAGCTGCGCAAGGCGGGCGTGCCGGTCACGGTGTCCACGGACGATCCGCCGTTTTTCCATACCAGCATGACGCGGGAATACGATCAGCTTTCGCAGACCTTTGGCTGGGAGGAAGACGATTTCCGCGAGCTCAACCGCGTCGCGCTCTCTGCGGCGTTCTGCGATGATGTGACCCGCGCACGCATAGCCAAGATCCTGGAGCCGTCCGATGCCTGACCATCTGACCGTAGTTACGCACCCCCTGGTTCAGCACAAGTTGAGCCTGATGCGCGACAAGTCAGCGCCCACCGCCCTGTTTCGACAACTTCTGCGCGAAATCAGCCAGCTTCTGGCCTATGAGATCACCCGCGACCTGGCCCTCACCACGCAACGGATCGAAACCCCGATAGAGCCCATGGACGCGCCTGTGCTCGACGGGCGGAAGCTGGCGCTCATCTCCATCCTGCGGGCGGGTAACGGGCTGCTCGACGGTATGCTCGAGTTGATCCCCTCGGCCCGGGTGGGCTTCGTCGGTCTTTACCGGGACGAAAAGACCCTGGAGCCGGTGGAATACTACTTCAAGGTCCCTACCGAGCTCGAGGACCGGCTGGTGATCGCGGTTGACCCCATGCTCGCCACCGGGAACTCCTCTGTCGCGGCGATCGCGCGACTGAAGCAGGCAGGCGCGAAAAATATTCGTTTCCTGTGTCTTCTGGCGGCCCCGGAAGGCGTGGCGCGTATGAAGGAGGCCCACCCCGATGTCCCAATCGTTACCGCCGCAGTGGACAGCCATTTGAACGACCATGGATATATTGTGCCGGGGCTAGGGGATGCGGGTGATCGCATGTTCGGCACGAAATGATGTATTTCCGGGTTTACTAATGGTCAACAATCCCGCATGATTCGTTTGTCTCATGGGGGGTCGGCATGCAGGGAATTCGGATCGCCTCTGGTCTTTCGGTCCTGGCGTTGCTGATTGGCAACGCAGCCTTTGGCCAGACGCTGCAGGAAGTCACCGGACCGGCGGAGCGTCCGCCGCTCAGCTACAAGGGCAGCCAATATGTCGACAGCCGCGGCTGCGTGTTCGTGCGCGCGGGCTATGGCGGCAACGTCACATGGATCCCGCGGGTCGACCGAGGCCGTAACGTGGTGTGCGGCGCGAAACCGACGCCGATCGCGGGATCGGAAACGGTCGATCCGGCAAGCTCTCCCGGCGAGCCCGCCGCCACCGTTAGAGCGAAACCGGCCACCACCACAGCCTCGGCGCCGAAAGCAAAGGCGGCGGCCCCCGCCAGAGTGGTGCGTCAGGCGCCCGCAGCCACAACTCCGCCGCGAGCGGCCACTGCTCCGGCCGAGGATGCCCCGACAGCGCTCCGCTCGCCGCCGCGCGAGGTGCGCACCCGGCGGATCCTCCGGCCCGCGCCGGCGCCCACCGTGGCGCCGCGTCCCGCCGGGCCGCGGGTGACCGCGCCGGCAAGATCTGCGCCCGTCCGAACGGCCCCCGTGACCGCGCCGCTGCGGACCGCCCCGGTCGAGGCCGCACCGGCCGCTCCGGTGACGGCCGGACCCCGGCGGCAGCCGGCCTGCGATTACGGCACGGCCTCCAACCGCTACGTCAACAGCGGCTCCCGCTTCCCGGTGCGCTGCGGACCCCAGGCCGAGCATCCTTCGGACAGCTCGGTCCGCGGCGGTGCGCCGCGTTCCTTCGAGGGCAGCGATGCAGGGTCTTATATCCAGCCTCCGGCTCCTGCCGCCCCCCGTGTGGCGCTGACGCCCCGGCCCGTGCACATGCCGGCGGGTTACCGATCGGTCTGGGACGACGGCCGGCTGAACCCGAAGCGCGGTGTTGGCAAGCTGAGCGGCGCCATAGAGACCAGCCTGGTCTGGACCCAAACGGTGCCGCGCCGGCTGATCGACCAGCGGACGGGACGCGATGTCACGACGGTCTATTCCTATCTGACCTACCCCTATACCGATTACGCGGCGCAGAAACGGGCCCTGCGGGCACGAGCGGCGCAGGTTCAGGGCGCGACGGTGCGCAAAGCCGCCGCTCCCGGTGTCAATTCCGGTCACGTCCACGAAGGTCATGCCTCCACGCGGCGCCCCCGCATGTCGAGCAAGGGCCTGCCCACCCAGTCGCTGCGCCAGGAGAGGCGCGCGGCAGGCGGCGGGCTGCTGCGCTCGGTGGTGGTTCAGGTCCCGGTGGCCGGCGGGCCCGTAGTCGAAGTGGGGTATTACGGCGAGCGCGCCGCAGCCGAGCAGACCGCAGCGCAGCTTCGCAAGCTGGGAATGCCTGCGCAGCTGGCGTCGGTCAACAGCGGCGGACGCCAGCTGTCGCTGGTTCTTTCCGGACCTTTCGGCAGCGATGCCGAAGCCAACCGGGCAGTCAGCCGGCTGCGTGCCGTGGGCTATTCAAGGGCCATACTTAGATAAGGAACGATGACAGGCTTGGAAAAAGCAGGATCGGGCAGCAAAGCCGCAGCGTCACACGCTGCGGCTTTTTCCTTGCGGCATGATTGCGGTGCGGGCGGTGGTCTCAGCTCGCACAGATTTCCTGCAGCCGCACCCAGTCGGCATCGGACATGAGGGGCGCAGCGTCCTGGCGCAGTAGCGCGTCTGCCTCGATCAGGGGCAGTGTCGATTCTCCGCTGGGATCCAGCGTCATGGCATAGGGGGTCGCGGCTACCTCGGCCTGGGCGAACGCGGCCGCGAGTTTTTCGGGCTCGCGCGGAAAGGTCGGCTGTGCCGTGACCAGGCTTTGCGCATAATCACGCAGCGTTTCGCGCGAAATACGCCCGGTGGTCAAAAGCCGCACCGTCGCGAAGAGGCCGCTTTTCTCCAGAAGCCGGTCGAGCGGGTCGCGCCGCCTGGCGCGCTGGTCCTCGGTTATGAGTAGACCGGCCAGAACGTCGGGGCCGTCATACTGTTCCACCGCGCGGGCGTTCACCACCAGTATGTCGCCCGGCAGATGCATGGCAGCGGGCGTATCGCCGCTCAGGACCGCAATACGGCCGCCGTCCTCGCCGGTAAGGCGTTTCTTCAGACGCCGCAGGGTCGGCCCGGTGCCCGCCGCGCGGCATTCCTTGCCCGCTATGGCGGCAAGCTCGCCCAGGAGTTCGGTGCCGATGGCGCTGCGCTGCACTTCGGGCACCACCTTGACTGCCTGCATCCGCAGCGCCCCGGGGAGAATGAACACTCCCGCGGCGATAACAATGCCGGCCGCCCCCAACAGCGTGGCCGTGCGCAGGCGGCCGGGCTGCGGGCGGCGTCGCAAAACCGCGCGATGCACCTTTTCGATGGCTTCAACCATCAGTTCTTCGTCGATTTCCAGAAGCTCCTCCGCCCCGGGATCGGGCGTATAGAGCGCGGGCATCTGTCCCGGGTTCAGCCGTTCGAGTGCGGGGAGCGACCAGTGGGCGAGGGGACGCTCGTTAAAGTCGGTGACGACCAGTGTGGCATTGCCCAGCGCAACGGTCACGTCGCGGGGTTCGGCGTCCGGATCACTGCGCCATATGCCGGAGCTTTCCAGCCGGTCGTATCGATCGAGGGCCGTCATTGCGGCAAGCTGCTCCGCCCCGTTGTTTCGCGCGAACTATAGCTTTCTAGAGGGCAGGCCACAACGCCCGCATGGCTAGCTCTGAGCCAGCATCCTGCGCAATTCGAACTTCTGGATCTTTCCGGTGGAGGTTTTGGGCAACTCCATGAAGACAACGCGCTTTGGCGACTTGAAGCCGGCCAGCCGCGCGCGCGCGAAGGCGATGAGTTCCTCTTCCGTGGCGGTTGCGCCGTCCTTCAACTCGACAAAGGCGCAAGGAACCTCACCCCATTTTTCGTCGGCCTGGGCCACCACCGCACAGAGCGAGACCGCCGGATGATGCATGAGCGCGCCTTCTACCTCGACAGAGGAAATGTTCTCGCCGCCCGAAATAATGATGTCCTTCGCGCGATCCGCGATCTGGATGTAGCTGTCGGGATGCTGCACGGCGATATCGCCCGAGTGGAAATACCCCCCCTCGAAGGCCTCTGCCGAGGCCTTGGGTGCCTTCAGATAGCCCTTCATCACGCTGTTGCCCCGGATCATGATCTCGCCCTGGCTGCGGCCGTCGCGCGGCACCTCCTGCATCCGGGCGTCCATAACTGTGATATCCTCCATCATCGGCATGGCCACCCCCTGTCGCGCGCGGATCGCGGCCTGATCCTCCGGTGCCAGTTCGTCCCAGGCCTCGGGGTGCCACAGGCATTCGGTCACATGTCCGTAGGTTTCCGTCAGGCCGTAAACCTGGGTGACGGCAAAGCCGAGCTTGCCGATCGCAGCCAGGGTCGCCGCCGCGGGCGGCGCGCCGGCCGTAAAGACGTCCACGGGGTGATCGAAGTCGCGCCGATCCTCGGGGCGCGCATTGACAATCATGTTCAGCACGATGGGGGCGCCTCCGAAATACTGCACCCCCTCATCGGCGATGGCGTCATAGATCGCTTTCGCGGTTACCTCGCGGCAGCAGACGACTGTTCCGCCCAGCGCCGGCATCATCCACGAATGGTTCCAGCCGTTACAATGAAACAGCGGCACGATCGTCAGAAATTTTGGGAAGAGCCGCATCTGCCAGGATATGGGCGTGCCCATCGTCATCAGATAGGCGCCGCGGTGATGATAGACCACGCCCTTGGGCCGGCCCGTGGTGCCCGAAGTGTAATTCAATGCCAGGCTTTCCCATTCGTCTTCCGGCATGATCCAGTCGAAATCGGCGTCTCCCGTGCCGAGAAAGGTCTCATACTCCTCGTGACGGCCCGATGCCGGATGCCCGGCGGCGGCGTCGGGCACCTCTATAATGCGCGGCGCCGGTCCGGACAGCCGTTCGAGTGCGGCCTCCGCGAGGGGCAGGAACTGGCTGTCGACGAACAGCAGCCGCGCGCCGCCGTGTTCCAGGATATAACCGACCGTGTCGGGTTCGAGCCTGACGTTGATGGTATTGAGAACCGCGCCGCAGGCGGGCACCCCGAAATGGGCTTCGACCTGGGCCGGAATGTTGGGCAGGAGCGTCGCGATCACCTCTCCCGGTGCGATCCCCGCCTTGGCGAGCGCCGAGGCCAGCCGGGTGCAGCGTTCATGATACTGCGCGTAGTTCCAGCGCCGGCCGCCGTAGACCAGCGCCTCCTGCGCGGGAAAGATCCGGGCGGCGCGGCGCAGGTGCGAAAGCGGGGTCAAAGGCACATAGTTTGCCGGCCGTTTTTCCAAACCGCGTTCGTCTGCCATCCATCCCATTTGCGCCGTGCCCCCCTCCTGGCCTATTGCTGGTCGGGATTATGCTCTGACATCTTCTCTTTTGAAAAGCGCCGAAAGCGCGCAGAGGCAGGCTACATGTCCGAAGGCGAGGTCCGCCGCGCGGTCACCATGATACTGGCGGCGATGGCCATTCTCGGCCTGATCGACAATCTGGTGGTTTCCATCGCGGCAGAAGGAGGGCTGTGGCAGTTTCATACCATGCGCGCGGCAATGGCGCTGCCGGCGCTCTGGGCAATCGCACGCTGGCGCGGCCAGAGCCTCCGTCCGCGGAACTGGCGCAGGATGTGGCTGCGCAGTCTGGCGCTGGGCTCGGCCATGATCCTTTACTTCGGCGCTCTGGGATTTCTGCCGATCGCCCAGGTCGCGGCGGGGTTGTTCAGTTCGCCCATCTTCGTGCTGATCCTCTCGGTTGCGGTTTTCGGGGTGCGGATAGGGCCCTGGCGCGTCGTGGCGGTGGCGGCGGGTTTTGCCGGCATCCTCCTGATCCTCAAGCCCGGCGGGGCCGGTGCCTCGGTCGCTGGGCTGATCCCGGTGGCGGCGGGGGCGCTCTATGCGCTGTCGGCGATCCTGACGCGCCGATGGTGCATGCAGGAAAGCACGCTGACCCTTCTGTTCGGTTTCTTCGCTGTTCTGGGCGGCTACGGCGTGCTGGGTTCCATCGGGGTGGCGCTGCTGTCTCCGGCAGCATCCGGTTTCGTAACCACCCCTTGGGTATGGCCGAGCGCCGCGTTCCTTTGGCTGACGGCCGTTCAGGCGGTTGGCTCGCTCGTCGCCATCGGTCTGGTGACGCAGGCCTACCAGCGGGCAGAGGCATCCTATGTCGCCGTCTTCGAATATACCTTTCTCATCTTCGCAGGCGTCTTTGCCTATCTGCTTTACGGGGATGTTCCCGACCGAGCATCAGTTGCCGGGATCTTCCTCATCGTGGGGGCAGGGATCATGATCTCGTTCCGCAGCCCGAAACCGACCTAGCGGCCGCGGGCCGCCGCCGTTCTTTTGCAATATGCACATGCAGAAAAACGGCTGCGCAGACATTGGGGGAAAATATCTGCATCGGCATTTATCTTTCTTTGTAAAACACCCCAGGATTGACTGAAATATCGCTAACAATGGGTTTGAGAAGCAGCGTGACCAGAGGATGTGCGAAACCGGAATCACCCGGAAGATGAGTCGTAAAACGCGAGTATGCCGTAGCGGCGCGCGTTGCAAAAATGAAAAAGCGGTTTTAAATTGTTTCCGCATAAGTTACAAAGTGCTGATTACAAAGGTATTTTGTAGATATTGAGTTCAGCGCCCTATTTTCGTCATTTTACAGTCATTGGAGGGGCTTAAGCGGCAGCTTTCATGCAAATACATGCGAAAGGACTGCCACTAGGAGAAGCACCCATGTTTGCCCAGATACAACGTGTTTTGGGTACCGACGAGGTCGTGGACCTCCGGAGGAAGGCGGACGTACCGCAGGCCGGCGCCAAGATGCGCCGGAAAGAAGGTTTTGCCAGCGGTTTCACCGCTGCGACGAGAGTGGCGACGCCCATGGGTTGGCGCGCCGTCGAGGCCCTGACCGTGGGGGATATGGTAATGACGCTGGACGCGGGCTGGCTGCCGGTTCATGCGATCCACAGACAGGGGCTGTGGTGCGGCCTGGGCGATTGCCCGGTGGAGCTTCAGCCGCTCACGATCCCGGCCGGCGTCTTCGGCAGCAGCCGCCCCGTTATCCTGATGCCCCAACAGTTCGTGCTCTTCGAGGAAGAACTGGCCGCCGATCTCTATGGCAGTTTCTCGGTGGCGCTTCCCGCAGCGCAGCTCAACGGGTTTTTCGGTATCGAACGCATCAAGCCACAGCACCCGATCGATGTGATCGCGGTCGAACTGGAAGAGGACGAGGTTCTGCTTGCCGAGGGCGGTGCGATGGTGCTCTGCCCCAGCGCATGCGGTTGCGGCCGCTACCGGATGGAAGAGCTGCTGCGGGAGGGGGTAAGCGGCGCCGAGGCCACTTACCCGATCCTGTCTCCGCTGCAGTCGCTCGAGTTTCTCCGGGCGCTGAGCCGTTCGAGAAACGGGGCCGCAGCCCCGCAGCCGAATTACGCGGCCCTGGCCTGAGTGCCGAAGCGTCCGTAGAACGTGTCGCCCGAGGCAGCCATTTCCCGAAGCAAGGAAGGGGCGGCGAAGCGCTGGCCGTATTTTTCGGCCAGCTCATCACATATTTCCATAGCTCTGGGTGCGCCGATGATGTCGAGCCAGCTGAAGGGACCGCCCGACCACGGGGCGAACCCCCAGCCTAGAATGGCGCCGACATCGCCTTCGCGAATGTCCAAAAGCACGCTCTCCTCCAAGGCGCGCACGGCTTCGAGCACCTGAGCAAACAGCAGCCGGTGCTGGACTTCGGTCAGCGCCGGCTGCCCTGATTTCACCGGATAGGCCTCGGCCAGCCCCTGCCAGAGCGCCTGACGCTTGCCCGCATCGTCATAGAGGTAGAAGCCCGCATTCGACTTGCGGCCGAGCCGACCCTGCTTTTCCATCGCGAAAAGCACCTTGTCGACCGCCGCGTCGGGATAGGTATCCCCCATTGCGGCCTTGGTCGCACGCGCGATTTTCGCCCCGAGATCGATGGAGGTTTCATCGACGAGTTGCAGGGGGCCCAGCGGCATCCCCACCATTTTAGCTGCATTCTCGACCAGGGCGGGATTGACCCCTTCGGCCACCATGCGGATCCCCTCGTTGATATAGGGGATGATGCAGCGGTTGGCGTAGAAGAAACGCGCATCGTTCACCACGATCGGCGTCTTGCGGATTTGGCGGACGAAATCCAGTGCCTTGGCCACGGCACGGTCGCCCGTCTTCCGTCCCTTGATGATTTCAACCAGCAGCATCTTGTCCACGGGTGAAAAAAAGTGGATGCCGATGAACTGCTCGGGGCGCTTCGATGCTTCGGCCAGTTCGCTGATGGGCAGGGTGGAGGTGTTCGTCGCGAAGATACAGTCCTCCGGGATCACCGCCTCGGCCCGGCCCGTAACGTCGGCCTTGATCTTGGGATCCTCGAATACCGCCTCTACGATCAGGTCGCAGCCTTCGAGCGCGGCATAATCGGTGGTCGCGGTGATCAGTCCCAGCGTCCTGTCCTTTTTCTCCTGATTGACCTTGCCGCGTTTCATGCCCTTGTCGAGCAGCGCTTCGGAATAGGATTTCCCCTTGTCGGCGGCCTCCTGTTTCTGATCGATTAGCACCACTTCGATCCCCGCGTTGGCTGAGACATAGGCGATGCCGGCGCCCATCATCCCGGCACCCAGAACGCCGAGTTTTCTGACCCGCTGATCCGCGACATCGGGACGGTTCGCACCCTTTTCAAACGCTTCCTTGTTGATGAAGAGCGAGCGGATCATCGCGGCGGAGGAGGGGTTCATCAGCACGTTGGTGAACCAGCGCGCCTCGATCTTCAACGCGGTGTCGAAAGGCACCATCGCTCCCTCGTAGACCGCGGAAAGAAGCGCCTTGGCCGCAGGGTAGACGCCCATCGTCTTGCCGTTGATCATCGCAGAAGCGCCCACGAAGGTCATGAAACCGGCCGGATGGTAGGGGGCGCCGCCGGGCATCTTGTATCCCTTGGCGTCCCAGGGCTTGAGAATATCGGCGTCACCGGCGCCCAGCACCCAGGCGCGTGCGGCGGCCAGCGGGTTCTCCGTCACCTCGTCGATCAGCCCTGCAGACTTCGCCTTTTTCGGATCGCTCAGCCTGCCTTCGAGCAGGAAGGGCGCCGCCGCCATGGCGCCCATCTTGCGCGCGAGCCGTGTGGTGCCACCCGCTCCGGGAAAGATGCCCACCTTGATCTCGGGCAGACCGATCAGAGCCTTGGGATTGTCGGCGGCGAAAATCCTGTGGCAGGCCAGCGGAATTTCCAAGCCGATGCCCAGGGCGGTGCCCGGCAAGGCGGCGGCAATTGGCTTGCCGCCCTTGTTGGTTTTCGCGTCCATCCCGGCCCGCTCGATCTTGCGCAGGATCATGTGGATCCGCATGATCCCCTCAAAAAGCCCCCGGGCGGGGTCATCACCGGCCTGCTCCTTCATCCGGGCGATGATGTTGAGATCCATGCCTCCTGCAAAGCTGTCCTTGCCGCTGGTGATTACCACGCCCTTTACCGCGTCATCGGCAAGGGCGGTGTCTATATGGGCATCCAGCTCGGCAAAGCCTGCCTCGCTCATCACGTTCATGGATTTCTCGGGCACGTCCCAGGTGATCACGGCCACGCCGTCCTCGCCCAGCTCATAGGTAAAATCGGTCACGTCAGGGTTCCTTTCTGTGTAGCGGGCGCACGGCGGTGCGCGGCTGAGGCGGTGTGTCGTCCGGCCGGAGCGTCTGGTCGGTGGTGCTCGACCATTCCTTTATGGCGGGCAGGGACAGGCGCGAGATGCGCACCATCTCGATGCGCAGCCCCTCGCGGCTCCGGCGCGCGAAATATTGCACATCGGCGCCGCGGCTCTCCTCTTCCCCGAACCGCCGGTACCACACCGCGTGGAACTGAAAGAGCGGCGAGCTGCGCAGCTCGATCTGAAGGGCCTCGGCCCGCAGGCCGGTCAGCCCCATGTGCATGAGCCGCCTCCGGTGATCCTCATAGGTCCGGACCACCTCCTCACGGCTTCGCATCAGCAAAAGCTGATCTTCCAGATAAAAGGCCAGCGGCAGCCGGTAGTTTTCGGCCAGATCGTCCATGTGGCCGGCCATGTAGCTGGCGGCGTGGCGGTCGAGCAGATCTTGGATATCGTCGAACATGTGAGCTCCGTCGCTCGGTCAGACCCTCTCGATGATGGTCGCCGCGCCCATCCCCGAGGCGATGCACAGCGTGGCGAGCCCCACTTCCTTGTCGGCGCGTTCCATCTCGTCGAGAAGCGTGCCGATGATGATCGCGCCGGTCGCGCCCAGCGGATGGCCCATCGCGATCGCGCCGCCGTTCACATTGATCCGCTCATGATCCACATCGAATTCCTGCATGAACCGCAGCACCACCGAGGCGAAGGCCTCGTTCACCTCGAACAGATCGATATCTCCGATAGCCATGCCGCTGTCGGCCAGGATCTTGTGGGTGACGGGCACGGGACCGGTCAGCATGATGGTGGGGTCGGTGCCGATCTTGGCCGTGGCGCGGATGCGTGCGCGGGGTTTCAGCCCGTGCTTTTCCCCGAATTCCTTGGACCCGATCAGCACCGCGGCGGCACCGTCGACGATGCCCGAGGAATTGCCGGCATGGTGAATGTGATTGACGCGTTCGAGATGCGGATATTTCATCAGCGCGATCTTGTCGAAGCCCGGCATGACCTCGCCCTGTTCCTTGAACGAGGGCTTGAGCGCGCCGAGCGCCTGCATGTCTGTGCCGGGGCGCATGTATTCGTCGTGATCCAGGATCGGCAGCCCGTTTACATCGCGGATGGTGATGATCGACCTGTCGAACCTGCCTGCGTCCCAGGCGGCCTTAGCGCGGCGCTGGCTTTCCACCGCATAGCCGTCGGCGTCGTCGCGGCTGAACCCGTATTCGGTGGCGATGATGTCGGCGGAAATGCCCTGAGGCACGAAATAGGTTTTCATCGCGACCGACGGGTCGACCGCGATCGCCGCACCATCCGACCCCATGGGCACGCGGCCCATCATTTCGATGCCCCCCGCGACATAGGCCTGGCCTGCGCCGCCCATCACCTGATTGGCCGCGAGATTCACCGCCTCCATGCCGCTGGCACAGAACCGGTTGATCGAGAGCCCCGGCACGCTTTCGTCGAAATCGGAGGCGAGAACGGCGGTCCGCGCCAGGCAACCACCCTGTTCGCCCACCTGGGTGACATTGCCCCAGATGACGTCCTCTACCGCACGGGTGTCGAGCTCGTTGCGGTCCTTGATGGCATTGAGAACCTGGGCAGAGAGCCGGACCGAGGTGACCTCGTGCAGCGCACCGTCCTTGCGGCCCTTGCCGCGCGGAGAACGGACCGCGTCGTAGATATAGGCGTCAGCCATAGAAGACTCCTTCGTAATGGGTGAGGACCCCGTAAAGCAGCAGCGCGGCCACGAGCGCGGCCCCGAGCGCGAGGGGAAGTTTCAGTGAAAGGAACGGCGTCAGCGCCGGCCCCGCCGGCAGAAGCCGCGGAGCGGCAAGCGCCGCGGCCGCCGCGAGAGCTGTCGCCGGCAGGCCCAGCTGATACAGCGCTGCGGCCAGCAGGCCGCCCAGCGCCACCCAGGCGAGAAGCGCGGCCAGGGCATCGCCGAACGGCGAGGGCAGGCGCAGCTGACCCTGCCCGTGCACCAGCTCTGCACGGGACAGCAGCCGCGAGACCGTGAACAGCGCCAGACCCAGAACGAGCCACAGCAGGCTGGCCTCCTTGGTCATGGCTGTGCCCGGTCCGAGGGCCGCCCCGGCATAAGATCATAGGGATGCTTCCAGCCCGGCTCTGCCGCGATCCGGTCGAGCCAGGCATCGATATTGGGCCATTCGGCCCGGTCGAAGCCGAAGGGCTCCTCGTAGAAGAGATAGCCGCAGCAGGAAATGTCGGCGGCGGTGATGCTGTCGCCCACCAGCCAGTTCCGCCCGGCCAGCACCCCGTCGAGAACCGTGTATGTGGCGCGCAGCCGGCCCTGCATGAAACCGATCACCTCCTGAGGGCGCTTTTCCTCGGGCAAAAAGTTCATGAGGAACCGAACCATGCCCGCCACCCCCGACAGCTTGTGGTTATCCCACAGAACCCAGCGCCAGACCTCCCGCCGCTCCTCGGGGCTCCGGCCACCGAGCCGGCCGGTCTTCTCTATCACGTAGTCCTGGATGGTGCCCGACTGGGTGAGTTTGACATCCCCGTCGATCATCACAGGGACCTCGCCCATGGGGTTGATCGCGCGAAAAGCATCGCTGCGGGCCTCGCCGTTGAAGAAATCGACGAATACCGGCGTCCAGTCCAGTTCGGCGAGCTCCAGCGCCAGCGCCGCCTTATATGCGTTTCCCGATTCGCCGAAGCAGTAAAGCCTGATGGTCATGTTCCCCGTCTCCGCAGCTCCGCGCCCCTCAAAGAGGCGGGATTTGAGTATTTTTTCAAAGAAGAAGCGGGAGCGACGCCCGCGTAACCACAGGTTAACTCCGAAAGCCGCAGGGTAAAGGGGCGGTACAGGCTGGAGAGCCGATGACCGCCAAAGGAGAAGTCGCCCCCGCTCGGGCACCGGGTCGAACCGCCGGTCCGCCCGGGCGGGGGCGCACCTGCCGGTTCTTCTTTGTCGAAATACTCCCGCCGGAGGCGTCCGGCGCTATCCGCTTGCCTCTTCATTTCCGGTGTTTCCCGGCAAAGGGTCGGGCGATCAGTTCCTTCATGATCTCGTTGGTGCCGCCGTAGATGCGCTGCACCCGCGCGTCGGCCCACATCTCGCCGATGGCATATTCCTGCATGTAGCCGTAGCCGCCGTGGAGTTGCAGGCATTCGTCGAGCACCTCGCCCTGGGTGTCGGTCAGCCAGTATTTGGCCATCGCAGCCTTTTCCACGCTCAGCTCGCCGCGCAGATGCTCGGCGATGCAGGCATCGAGAAAGGCGCGCGAGACCGTGGTCCGGGTTTGGCATTCGGCTAGCTTGAACCGCGTATTCTGAAATTGCATGATCGCGCCGCCGAAGGCTTCTCGCTCGCGCGCATAGGCGATGGTGCGCTCCACCGCGCCCTCCATCGCCCCGACCGCGCCGCAGCCGATGATCAGCCGCTCCTGCGGGAGCTGCTGCATCATCTGGTAAAATCCCTGACCCTCTTCGCCGCCCAGGATATTCGCGCCGGGGATTTCGACATTTTCGAAGAAAAGCTCCGAAGTATCCGCCGCGTGACAGCCGATCTTTTCCAGGTTGCGCCCGCGCGCAAACCCCGCCGCGCCGTCGGTCTCCACCACGACGAGCGAGGTGCCTTTCGCGCCCGCCTTGGGATCGGTCTTGGCGGCGACGACGATCAGGTTGGCGTGCTGGCCATTGGTGATGAATGTCTTTTGCCCGGAAAGCCGATAGGCGTTGCCTGTGCGCTCGGCCCGGGTCTTGAGGGCCTGCAGATCCGACCCGGCCCCCGGTTCGGTCATTGCCAGCGCCCCGACCAGTTCGCCGCTCGCCATCTTGGGCAGCCAGCGGTCCTTTTGCTCCTGCGAGCCGTAATTCGGGATGTAATGGGCGACGATGCCCGAGTGGATACCATGGCCCCAGCTTGCGAGATTGGCGCGGGACGCCTCCATGAGAATGACGGCTTCGTGGCCGAAATCCCCCCCCGCGCCGCCGTATTCTTCGGGAATGGAGGGACACAGAAGACCGAGCGCGCCTGCCTGACCCCAGGTGTCACGGTCCATCTCGCCCTGACGGCGCCAGCGCTCGAAATGCGGAGTCCACTCCTCCTTGATGAAGCGCGCCGTCATCTCGGCGAGCATCTGGTGCTCTTCGGTCATCCAGTGTGACGGGCGGTCCGTCATCGTGCTTCTCCCCCAGCAGTGTATTCCATTCTCAGCGCTTGCGCTCTCCCAGTTCGGCGCGAAACAGCCGGAGCCGGTGATTGAGCACATCCTCGTTCGTGACGCTTTGGAGATGCTCGAGCAGAAAGGTCAGCGCCTCGTCCGGTTCGAGTGCGGCCTCTGCCGCGAACCGTCTGAGCGCCCGGTAGGCATCCTCGCTCAGGGCGAGGGGCTGGCGGCGGGTCAGGCGCAGCCTTTTGGGCACGTGTGCCACCTCCGTCTTGCTGGCGTCTTGCAGGCGTCTTGCGGGGCCCGGCCGCATCGCAGCGCGGGCCCCGGCAGCTTAGAAGTCGTTTGCAGCCAATGCCATCACCGGTTCGCCGCCGGATTCGATGCGCGCCAGATGCATCCCCGTCGCCGGAAGCTGGCGCGCCATGTAGTAGCGCCCGGTCGCAAGCTTCGTCTCGTAGAAATGCGCATCCCCCGTGCCCGCCGCAAGCTGCGCGCGCGCCGCCTTTGCCATCTGCGCCCACATCAGGCCCAGGCAGACATGGCCGAAGAGGTGCATGAAGTCGTTGGACCCGGCCAGGGCGTTATGCGGGTTCTTCGCCCCGTTCTGCATGAAATACATGGCGGCGGCCTGAAGGTCCTTTGACGCCTTTTTCAAGGGTTCGAGAAACTGGCGGGAAAGCTCTTCGTCATCCTGATTGTCTTTGATGAAGCCTTTCACCATCTCGAAGAAGGCCATGACGTGCTTGCCGCCGTCGAGCGCCAGCTTGCGACCAACAAGATCGAGGGCCTGCACGCCGTTCGCGCCTTCGTAGATCATGGCGATCCGCGCGTCGCGCGCGAATTGGGACATGCCCCATTCCTCGATATAGCCGTGGCCGCCGTAGACCTGCTGTGCCTTGATCGCCATGTCAAAGCCCTGGTCGGTCAGGAAGCCCTTGATGACCGGGGTGAGCAGCGAGATGAGCCCAAGCGCGCGGGCATCGCCGCTCCGGTGGGCCCGGTCGATCAGATGCGCCCCCCAGAGGGTGAAGGCGCGCGCGCCTTCGACGAAGCTTTTCTGATCCATCAGGCTGCGACGGATATCGGGGTGCACGATGATGGGATCGGCGGGGCCGCCGGGGTTCTTCGCCCCGGTGACATCGCGGCCCTGCAGCCGGTCGTTGGCATAGGCCACCGCGTTCTGATAGGCCACCTCGG
>FYBJ01001629.1_pt1 | contig 19312 bp, 17 predicted proteins | sample 1134611 | NCBI WGS metagenome assembly FYBJ01 (sample SAMEA104116008, study PRJEB20421) | marine metagenome | isolation source: marine | reverse complement strand
ACCTCTTCCCAGTCCTTCTGCGTAATGATCGCTTGCGTCAGCAGCAGGCCAATGCCGCCGCCGGTGATTGCACCGATGATGGTGGCACTGCGGGTGTTGGATTCCAGGAAGTACAGAAGCTGACTGATCAGCACCGGTGTGATCTGGGGGATTACCCCGAACCGGTAACGCTGCGGCGCGTTGGCACCGGTGGACTGAACGCCCTCAATCTGCTTCTTGTCGACGTTTTCCAGCGCCTCTGAAAAGATCTTGCCGAAGGTCCCCGTATCCGTCACCAGGATCGCCAGCGCACCGGTCAACGGACCGGGGCCGAAGGCGCGGCTAAGGACCACAGTCCAGATCAACGCATCGACGCCACGCACAAAATCGAACACCCGGCGCACGCCAAAGCGCAGCGGCCCCAGCGGGTTGAAGTTGCGCGCCGCCATAAAGGCCAGCGGCAACGCCACGATCCCGGCACCCAAGGTCCCCAGAAAGGCCATAAGAATCGTTTCAAAGATCGCCCAGGCGACATCCCGATGGCGCCACATCTTGTTGGTCCAGAAATCATTCCAGATCGCGCCCGCCTCACCGGCAAAGGCCAGCCCCATCAACTCCCCAGGCCGTTTTCCGTAGTAAGGGCTGTCGAGGGTAAACCAGAACAGTTCCCAGCCAGTGAAATACCGGAACACTTCGGCGCGGTTGCGGGTCACGGTCAGGCGACCAGCTTCGGTGGTCACGGCAAGACGGTTCTTGGACAGGTTGATCCATTCGGGCATATCGCCCGCGGGCAAATCAGCCTGCACGCCCTTGCGGCGGTCCGGAGTCGTACGGATCAGGCCATAGTCCGGCACGTAAAATTCAATAGCCTCAGGACCAAAGGTCACGATGTAACCGTCTGCCAGGTCGATAACCGTGGTCTCGCCCATCTCGACCCACTCAGGCGACATGCCTTCGGGGTATTCACCCTTACGCTCGCCTTCGATGGCCACCGAGACGTCGCCGCTGCGGTTGTCGCGGGTCACGTGGGTCTTGTAGCTGTAGCTGTCCGAAACCAGCGTCTTGCCGTTCTTCCAACTGGCTTTCTCATAAAGATCCGGCACGTCGAAAGCAAAGAAGACATAGGCCAGATACAGCAGCACCAGCAGCGGCAGGCCAAAGTTCACGATCCGCTTGCGGACAAAGATCTTGCCGGCTTCAGCCTTTAGCGCGTCGATGGGCAAATTGGTGGCAAAGGTGCTCATGACGCAGCTCCGTGGGTCAGACGATTGCGCAGGACGCCCGACAGCTGATCGACCAGAACGATTGTGACAAACAGCAGGACAAAGATCGCGGCGGCTTCGTCATAGCGTCCCTGCCCCCATGACATTGAATTGCGCAGCTCGTAGCCGATTCCACCGGCCCCGACAAAGCCCAGGATGGCGGACGCGCGAATGTTGATCTCGAACCGCAAGAGCGCGTAGCTGACGTAGTTTGGCCCCACCTGCGGGATCACGCCCAGATACATTCGCTGCGCCCAGGATGCGCCAACCGACTGCAACCCTTCGACGGGCTTGAGCGAGGCGTTTTCGTTGACTTCAGAAAACAGTTTGCCAAGCGCGCCCGCCGTATGAATGGCGATGGCGATCATCGCGGGAACCGGACCGCCGCCCAGAACAAAGATCAACACCAGCGCGATCACGATTTCCGGAATGGCGCGGCAGATGTCGCTGATGCGGCGAAAGACGGGAATGAACGCAGGCCAAGGCGCCATGCCGCGCGTGGCCAGCAGCGAGAGGAAGGTCCCGATGACTGCGCCGACCAGCGTCGAAGCCGCCGCGATGTTCAGCGTCTCGATCAGGGCCGGCATGAAATGCGCCAGATGACCGGGCAGCAGAGCGACCTTTTCCCAGGCCTCGCTAAGCACCTCGGTTGGGTAATCCAGAATGCGACGCCAGCCGTCCGCGAAGGACCCTGCATTGCGCGCATCTGCGGTGCGGAACCCGGCCGCCATCAAGCTTATGAAAAGGATCAGGAGAATACCACCATAGACCCGTTTGCGCTGAACCTGCGCGGAGTAGTCGTCGCGAATGTCTGCGACCGAAGGGGACCCTGCACTCAGGTCTGTCATCGGAATGCTCCTGTCAAAAACGGGGCTAGGCGTGTAGGTGCCAAGCCCCGCGCATTTGGTGCTGAAATCAGTTGGACTTCAGTTTGCGCGCTTCGATGATCACTTCGTAAGCGTCATGGCCAATCGGCATCACGCCTTTGGCCTCACCCGACAGAACGCCATAGGCGCAATCGGGGTCCATCGCAGGCAGCGACGCCATCAGAGCGGTGAACTTGACCTTGACGTCTTCGGGCAGCGCCTTGCGCAGAACGAAGGGGCCTTCGGGGATCGGCTTGGACTGCCAGATTTTGACCAGATCGTTCATGTCAACCAGACCCGCATCAACCGCACGGCGCAAAGCGCCCGAGTTGTAGCCGTCTTCCCATTCGCCCAGACCGTCAGCCCAGCTAACACCAGCGTCGATGTCGCCATTGTTTACAGCAACAATCGTCTGCTCGTGGCCACCGGTGAACTTCACCTCACCAAAATAGTCGCCCGAGGTCATGGTCGCGCCGGTCACTTCGGGGATCTCGATCGAGGGGATCAGGAAACCAGAAGTCGAGTTCGGGTCGCCAAACCCAAAGGTCTTGTCTTTCAGGTCTTCGATCGAAGTAATGCCGCTGTCCTTGCGGGCAAAGCCGACCGAGTAGTAGCCATAGCCGCCGTCGTTGTTCACCTTGACCAGGATCGGCTCGACCGCTTCGGGGTCCGACAGGAAGGTTTTGGCGTAACCCGATGCGCCCAGCCATGCCATGTCGATGGTGCCGCCCAGCAGGCCCTGGATCACGCCGTTATAGTCGGCCGGCGCAAACAGTTTGGTTGGAACGCCCAGCAGTTCCTCGGTCTTGGCGCGCAGGCATTCGTTGTTGTTCAGACGGTCCTGAGCGTTTTCGCCTCCCAGCAGACCGATGCGAAATTCGCTGATGGTGGTGTCTTCGGCCAGGGCCGGTGCGGCCAGGGCAGTGGTCGCTACGAGAGCAGCAATCAGTTTTTTCATCTTTGGGTTCTCCGGTTAAGTTTTCCCGACCCCCCATCGGGCCCGGGTGATGAAAGGGTTTGCAGCGGGTCAGACCGCTTCTTTGACGGGATTTTCCGTTGCAGCGGCTTCTAGCGTTTCGATCTCCGTCGAGGTCGCGGCTTCGGAAAAATCGGCACCAGCGCCATAAATTTCTCGGGCAACACCCGTGGTCAGCTGCTCGGGCAGGCCGTCGAATACGATGCGTCCGTCGCGCATGCCAACGACGCGGTCGCAATAGCGGCGTGCGGTGTCCAGCGTGTGCAGGTTGGCAATCACCGTCCGACCGTCCTCCTCGTGGATGCGGCGCAGGGCCTGCATCACAACTTGGGCGTTCATCGGGTCGAGCGAGGCAATTGGTTCATCCGCCAGAATTATCTTGGGGTCCTGCATCAGGGCACGCGCAATGGCCACACGCTGTTGCTGCCCCCCCGACAGCGCCTCGGCGCGTTTTGGAGCATGTTCGGCAATGCCAAGACGATCCAGGATGTCGATGGCCTTGTGGATGTCGGCCATGGGAAACAGGTTGAACATGGTCGCAAATGTCGAACGGTGGTTGAGCGTGCCATGCAGCACGTTCGACACAACATCCAGACGCGGCACCAGATTGAACTGCTGAAAAATCATGGCGCAGTCTGCCTGCCAGGCGCGCCGGACTTTGCCTTTCAGTGCCGTGACGTCGCGCCCGTCAAAAGTGATCGAGCCTTCGGTGGCGTCCTCAAGCCGGTTCAGCATCCGCAACAGCGTCGACTTGCCTGCCCCGGACCGCCCGATGATCCCGATCATGCAAGGCTTGTCCACGTCCAGCGTGGCCGCATCAACGGCAGTGTTTTTGCCGAAGCGCTTGGTAAGTTGTTTGATCCGCAGCACGAGCCACCCCCAATCGTTGTTGACGGGTGGCTAAGGGGCAAAGACAAAGCGAGTGTGTCGATGGGGTGAAGGTTTTGTAACGCACAGGGCTGAGTTTGCCTTTTCGACACGCACGATTTCAGCATGTCGAACGCGATACGTGAAGAAATCAGGTGATTTCACCAAGGCGATTCACGGCCGTCCCCTGTTCGCGCACGGGATTTCGGACTATATCGGCCAGCGACTCGCTTTGCTTCACTCTTACACAGGTGCCACCCATGACCTTTGACCGCTCGATCAAGATCGCTCCGTCGATCCTGTCTGCCGATTTCGCCAACTTTGGCCAGGAAATTCAGGCCATCGAGGCTCAAGGCGCTGATTGGGTGCATGTGGATGTGATGGACGGTCATTTTGTCCCGAACCTCACCTTTGGACCGATGGCCGTCAAAGCGTTTCGCCCGCACGTGAAAACGGTGATGGATGTACACCTGATGATCGCACCGGTTGATACCTACATTGACGCCTACGCGGACGCGGGCGCTGACGTTCTGACCGCCCATGTCGAAGCTGGAGCACATACGCACCGTACCCTGCAAGCCATTCGCGCGTCGGGCATGAAAGCAGGCGTGGCCCTGAATCCGGGAACCCCGGCCGAAGCTGTCGAGCACCTTTTGGATCTGACCGACCTGGTCTGCGTGATGACCGTGAACCCCGGCTTTGGTGGGCAGAAATTCATCGACATGACCGGCAAGGTCCGCCGCCTGCGCGAGATGATCGGAGACCGTCCGGTGCATATTGAAATCGACGGCGGCGTTGACCCCGACACTGCGCCTCTGGTTGCCCGGGCCGGTGCGGATGTTCTGGTCGCAGGTTCGGCGGTGTTCCGCGGCGGATCGGTCTCCAACCCTGAAGTTTATGGCCAGAACATCAGAGCTGTTCGCGCGGCCGCCGAAGGTGTCTACGTCTAGTGTTTCCTCTCGTTTGACAAGGCACTCCCGCCCGTCGTCGATGCCCCTGGCGGGGCACCTTCTCCCGTTGGGCCGGGCCTCGCTGCGCTCGGCAGTTGGCGCCCAATCGCACCGATCGGCAATTTATCGAAAGGTTACGTCTGGCCGAGAGCGCGCCGAGCCGAAGGCGAGGCGCCTGGCCCAAGTCCGCCAGCGGTTCTGACGCAGTCAGGATCGCTCGGGCGCGGGAGCGCGCCGAACCGCTCAATCCAGCCGGTTTGCGAAGTACTCGATCAGCCGATGTTTCAGGATCTTTCCGGTAGGCGCCGCCGGCAGCTCGGTGGCCACAACAATGCGCGACGGTCGCTTGTAGCCCGCCAGACGTTTGGCGGCGAAATTTGCCAGTTCGGCAACGTCCGGCAGATCACCCTCTGCGGCCTGCACAAATGCATAGACAAGCTCGTCACCGTTTACCGTGCACCCGATCACCGCTGATTGGATGACTTGCGGGTGCTCGTTCAACGCCGCCTCGACCTCGGGCGGATAGACGTTGAAACCGCCGTGGATTATCAACTCTTTCGATCGCCCCGCGATGTGTAGCCGCGCCTTTTCGTCAAAATATCCCAAATCGCCCGTGTGCAGCCAGCCGTCTTTCAATGCCGCGACAGTGGCTTGCGGGTTGCGATAGTAGCCCTTCATCACATGCGGACCAGCTGTCAGCACCTCTCCGACACCATCCCTGCCGCCTTCGACCGTTTCGTCGATCTTGATTTCGACCCCCGGCAACGCCGATCCGACCGAAATGTCCGGATCACCCAACGTATTGCTCGAAGCACTGACTCCGGCCGTGCTTTCAGTCAGGCCATACCCGTTCTGGATCGGCACGCCATAGAACGCCTCGGCTTTCCGTTTCCAAGCGGGATCCAGCGGCGCGGCGCCGGATGACGTGTAGCGCAAGGCGCAATTTCGCAGCCCGTCCACCCCCTGCTCCTTGGCGTATTGCATCAGCAGTGCATGCATTTGTGGTACAGCCGAAAACAAGGTCACACCGTCTCGTAGTTGATCATAGAGCCGCGCTGCCGAAAACCGCGCTTCAAGCCGGACCTGAGCCCCGGCACAGCTCGCCGCCGTGACGACTGAACACAGTCCAAACACATGTGTGACCGGCAACACACCATAGACCACATCGTCAGGCGTCATCCCCCGCAAGTTGGCCGAGGTCATACCACCAAATCGCACGTTGTCATGCGTCAGCATGACCCCTTTGGGTGTTCCGGTTGTTCCAGTGGTGAACAACATCACGGCCACATCGTGCAGATCCGCATCCGGGTCGCTGGCAAAGGGCGCTGCAACATGAAGCGCGCCGAACACGCCCGCCATGGCCACAGCCCCCATCGTTTCGGCATGCTTCACCGCATCCGGCGAAGCCGCAGTCGTCAGCAGAACCAGAGCGGGACGCGCATGCTCGACAATTCTTGTCAGCTCGCCCGTCGTTTGCCGCGCATTTACAGGCACCGCACAAACGCCGATCCGGGAACATGCGTAGAGCGCTGCGATGGCGGCACAGCAATTCTCGGAAACGATCATGACTCTATCACAGGGCTGTGCGCCTCGTGCCTGCAACTCGCCAGCCAGGGCGTCGACAGCAAGGCCGAAGGCAGTAAAGCTCCAAGTGGTTCCGCCATTGTCGGTCAATGCAATTGCATCAGGACGAACCTTGATCTGGTCATCCAGAAAATCATGCCACTTGCTCATGCGACCCTCCCCTGTGGTGCACGCATCGCGCTAGAACCTTGGTTTGCGCTTTTCCAGAAAGGCTGAAATACCCTCGCCCGCCTCATCTCCGGCCACAGCCCGGGCCATGGCATCGCGCTCGCAATCAAGCTGCGCGGCCTCAGATTTCTCATAGGCCTGCCCCACAAGCGCCCGGATAATGCCCTGTGCCGCGCGCGGACCAAGGGCCAAAGCATCCACCAACTCCTGCGCCACTGTCAGAGTTTCGCCCGGTTCCACAAGTTCCGTGACAACACCAAGGGCGGCCATCCTCGCGGCCTCAACCGGACGAGCGAGCAGGCACATCTCCATCGCGAGAGGACGCGGCAACATCCGCGCCAGTGCAGAGGTCAAGCCGCCATCCGGCACCAACCCTGCCTTGACGTAGGCAGCGGTGAACCTGGCCCCCTCCGCCGCCACGATCAGATCGCAGGCCAAGGCCAGCGACAGGCCCGCACCTGCGGCTCCGCCTTCGACGGCGGCGATCACCGGCACCGGGCTACCCCGGATCGCACGCACAACGTCATGAAGCATGTCGACCCGCGTGCGACGCTCGCCTTCGGCCAATTCGCGTCGTTCGATCAGCACATTCAGATCGCCGCCTGCGCAAAAGAAAGGTCCGTCGCTGGTCAGAACGATGGCCCGAATTCGCACGTCCCGCGCCTGATGGACAGCAGATTGGATCACATCGTAAAACTCAGGCGTCAACGCCCCACGTCTCGCAGAGTTTCCGTTGACCACAACCAGCCTGTCACCCTGATCCTCGACCCGGGACGTGCTCATGTTTTGACCTTTTTACTGCTGCGCTTGAATGTCCCCTGAGCCATGGCCAACAGTTCTCCTGCCTCGTCGCGCAATTCACCCGAAACATAAGCCATCGAGCGCCCGTTGCCTGCGGGCGTGCCCACGGCTGTCACCCGGCCACCACGACCGGCCGACACAAACTGCACATTCAACGCAACCGTTACGACCGGCGTCGGGTCTTCGGGGCAAAACATGGCCGAAGCGGTCTGACCACACGCCACGTCCAGCAGCATCGAGACCAACCCACCGTGAAGAATACCGTGATAGTTCAGATGCTCAGGCCCGATATCCAGAAAACAGGCCCGACTGATGCCCGTCCGGCTGTGGTCGATCTCATACCCGGTCATCGTCTGGCACCCTGATTTCTGACGAGTCCACGAAGCCGACGGAGATTCAGGGGAACTATGCTGCGCTGAGTCCAATGAACCGCTCCAGATGATAATCCGCATCGCCAAAACGATGGTCGGTCATGACAATTCGTTTGGCAATATGGGCCAGCTCATACTCCTGCGTCATGGCAATGCCGCCGTGCATCTGAATCGCCTCCTCGGCCACTTGCCGCCCCACCCGCGCGATCAGATTGCGCGCCGCAGCGACCTGCCTGTCCCGGTCGTCGCTGTCGAGATGGCCGGCAGCATTGGTGACAGCAGATCGCGCCTGCTCCAGCTCGATCAGCAAATCCGAGAACCGATGCGCCAGTGCCTGAAACGTCCCGATAGGGCGACCAAACTGCTTTCGGGTCATCAGGTATTCACGCGTGAGTTCGGTGGCGCTTTCCATTGCGCCCATGGCCTCGGCAGCAAGGGCCACGTTGGCCCGTGCCACGACGTCTGTGAGCGCCCGGAACCCTGCGCCAGCGGCACCAAGTCGGGCTGACGCCGTCACGCGCACGTTGTCCAATGTGACCTCTGCCGCGCGCCCCCCGCTCATCATCGGATAGCCCTGCATGGTCAGGCCCGCAGCATCAGCGGGCACCAGGAACAGCGAGATACCATCCAGGCTGAACAGCCCCCCGCCCTCACGGGCAGAAACGATCAGGTACCCTGCAGCCTCGGCGTTGATCACCACCGCCTTGCGGCCTTCGATGACGATCTCGTCCCCCTCGACTTTGGCTGTGGTTTCCACTCTGCTCAGGTCATAGCGGCTGGCGGGCTCGCCGTGGGCCAAAGCAAGATGCAAGCCGCCACCGATGACCTCGTCGACCAAGCTCTGATGTACGTCCTCTCCGAGTTCTGCAATCAATCCGCCTCCCAGGATGGCAGTGTCCAAAAAGGGCTCGACCACACCTGCGCGGCCCAGCTCCTCGAACACGGTCGAAATGTCAAAGCCCGCGCCGCCGAACCCGCCCTGGTCTTCGGTGAACAGCGCACCAATGACGCCCAACTCCGCCAACTCGCCCCAGATCCGGGTGCTGAGCCCCGTATCGCTGTCGATGATCGCATTACGCACGGTCGTGGTGTAACGCTCGGACAGATAGCGTCGCAGTGTGTCCTGCAGCATCTGCCGCTCTTCGATCAGGTTGAAATCCATGTCGCTCAGCCCCCCATTTTGACCTTGGCAATGATCCCGCGCTGGATCTCGTTCGATCCACCAAAGATCGACAGTTTTCGATTGTTGAAATACTGCGCAGCGACCGGCCCGGCATAATCCGGCCCGATGGGATCATTGTCCCCTTCGACCGCCTCAGATGCGAAGGGCATCGCGTAAGGTCCGACGGCGCGGCGGGCCAGATCGTTGATTTCCTGACGGATGATCGTCCCCTTGACCTTGAGCATCGAACTTTCCACCCCCGGCGCCTGCCCGGCCGCCGCCTGGCTGATGATGCGCAAGTTGGTTGTGGACATGGCCATCAGGTCAATCTCGACCTGCGCCAGACGTGCTGCAAAATGCGGGTTTTCGATCAACGGACGGCCATTGGCGCTTTCCTGGCGGGCCACACGCCTGACGGCATCCAGACCCGCGCGGCTGAAACCAACACCTGCAATGCCTGTGCGCTCATGGGTCAGCAGATATTTGGCATAGGTCCAGCCCTTGTTCTCCTCACCCACAAGGTTTTCGACCGGCACCCGGACGTTGTCAAAAAACACCTCGTTCACTTCGGGCGTACCGTCGAGCAATACGATAGGCCGCACCTCGATCCCCGGTGTGTTCATGTCAATGAGCAGGAAGGAAATGCCTTCTTGCTGCTTGGCATCCGGGTCAGTCCGCACCAGACAAAAGATCCAATCGGCGTATTGCCCCAAAGTGGTCCAGGTCTTTTGTCCGTTGACCACATAGTGATCCCCATCCCGCACCGCCCGTGTCTTGAGCGACGCCAGATCCGACCCGGCACCGGGTTCGGAATAGCCCTGACACCACCAGTCGGTGCCGTCCAGAATGCGCGGTAGATAGTGCGCCTGCTGTTCTTTTGATCCGAACTTTTGCAGGACTGGCGCCAGCATGGACAGGCCAAATGGCACGATCCGCGGAGCATAGGCTGCGGCACACTCATCCTCGAAGATATGGCGCTGCACGGCATTCCATTCGGCCCCGCCAAACTCCTTGGGCCAATTGAACGACAGCCAACCCTTGTCGTTCAGGATCGAATGCCACAGCTCATGGCCTTCCTTGCCGATATGCTCCCCCCTGCGGATCTTGTCCGACATATCCTTGGGCAGCTTTTCATCCAGGAACGTCCGCACCTCGTCGCGGAACGCCAGCTCCTCTTCCGTGTAACTCAGATCCATACCCGATCCTTTTCTCTCAACATCCGCGACTGGGTGACATGCCCGGCACCCGGTGCCGGGCCGCCTTTGTCCGGGCCTCGATGGCCCGGGCAAAGGCCCTGGCCGATCAATAGATCTCGAACAGGCCAGCTGCGCCCATGCCGCCACCGATGCACATCGTGACAACACCCAGCTTGGCACCGCGACGCTTGCCTTCCAGCATCAAATGCCCGGTCATTCGCGCTCCTGTCATTCCGAACGGGTGGCCGATCGCGATCGAGCCGCCGTTGACGTTGTATTTCTCCGGGTCGATTCCCAGACGATCACGGGAATACAGGCATTGGCTCGCGAACGCCTCGTTCAATTCCCACAGATCAATGTCATCAACCTTCAACCCGTGACGTTCCAACAGGCGCGGCACGGCAAAGACGGGGCCAATGCCCATCTCATCGGGCTCACACCCCGCAACCGCAAAGCCCTTGAACGCACCGAGCGGCTCAAGCCCGCGCTTTTCGGCCTCTGCGGCTTCCATCAGTACAACAGCCGCCGCCCCGTCGCTCAATTGCGAGGCGTTGCCGGCGGTGATCGCCTGCTCCGGTCCGCGAATTGGGTCCAGTCCTGACAGCCCTTCCATCGTCGTCGTTGGCCGGTTGCATTCGTCGCGGTCCACAACCACTTCTTTCTGCGAGATCTCGCCGGTTTCCTTGTCCTTGACCGCCATTGTGGTGGTCATCGGCACGATTTCATCGGCGAACTTTCCCGCCGCTTGCGCGGCGGCGATCCGCTGCTGGCTGCGCAGCGAGTATTCGTCCTGATACTCACGGCTCAGACCATAGCGTTCCGCCACGATGTCTGCGGTTTCAATCATGGTCATGTAGATTGCTGGCTTGTGCTCCAGAATCCATGGATCGGGAGCTGGGCGCATTTTCGATTGCACCAGCGAAATGCTTTCGACACCGCCCGCAACCATCGGGCCCGCGCCCTCTTGCGTGATCGCATTGGCGGCCTGAGCAATCGCCTGCAATCCGGACGAACAGAAACGGTTCACAGTCATGCCGGACGCCGTTACCGGCAGGCCCGCGCGGATGGCGATCTGGCGGCCGATGTTGCCGCCGGTCTCGCCCTCGGGCAGACCACAACCAATCACGCAATCCTCGATATCTGAACCTTGCAACCCTGCACGCTCGACCGCGGCCTGAACGGCGTGTCCGCCCATACTTGCCCCGTGAGTCATGTTGAACGACCCTCGAAAGGATTTTGCCAACCCGGTTCGGGCGGTGGATACGATTACGGCCTGTTTCATTGTGCAGCTTCCTTGTTCAGGTCATCAAAGGTGCGGCCTTCGGCCACGAGTTTTTCGAGAAGAGGCGCGGCTTGCCAGAAGTAGTCGTCTTCCTTGGCCCACTTCTGAATGTCGGCTAATAGTTCCGGCAGTCCGACCATGTCGGCCCATTTCAGCGGCCCGCCGCGATAGCGCGGGAAACCGTAGCCATAGAGCAGCGTCACATCCACATCGAGCGGCCGTCGGGCGATCCCCTCGCCCACAACTTTGGCAGCCTCATTTACCATCGCTGCCATGTATCGGCGCACGATCTCGTCTTCGTTGAATTCGCGTGCGGCAATCCCCTTGCTCAATCGCTCTGACGCGATCATTGGCATCACGTCCGGGTTTGGCACCCCAGCGCGTTTACCGGCGTCATAGATGTAATATCCTTTGCCGGTTTTCTGGCCAAAATTTCCCTGCTCGCAAAGCTTGTCCGCATAGGAGCTGTCACGCGCCCGCGGATCCATGCCTTCGGCCCGCTTCCTCTTGCGCACTGCCCAACCGATATCCAAACCCGCCAGATCAGCCACGGCAAAGGGACCCATGGCAAAGCCGAAATTCGTCAGCGCCTTGTCAATCTGATACGGCGATGCCCCGTCCAGGATCATATGATCGGCGCAGGCCCGATAGGTCGACAGAATCCGGTTGCCGATGAACCCATCACAAACTCCGGCCCGAACCGAGATCTTGCGCATCCGGGCGCCCAAGGCAAAACCGGTGGCAACGACATCTGGCGCTGTGGCGTCAGCCACCACCACCTCGAGCAGCTTCATCACATGTGCCGGAGAGAAGAAATGCAGACCGATCACGTCCGCAGGCCGTTTGGTGCAGCCCGCGATTTCGTTGATGTCCAGGTACGAGGTGTTCGAGGCCAGTACCGCACCCGGCTTGCAAACCGCATCGAGCCGGGTGAAGACCTTTTTCTTGACGTCCATGTCTTCGAACACGGCTTCGATCACCAGATCCACATCGCCAAGCGCACCATAGTCTGTCGACAGTGTCAGCGCCCTGGTGGTGATGTCTTCGAATTGGGCCGGGCTCAGCTTGCCGCGCTTCAGCGCGCCACCTAGATTGCCTTCGATACGGCCCTTTGCGGCCTCGGCCGCCTCGGGGGACATTTCCAGCAATACGACCGACAGGCCCGACAGCAGCGCCGCAGTGGCGATGCCAGCGCCCATGGTGCCCCCACCTATCACGCCGATGGCATTCAGGTCGCGGGGTTTGACACCTTTGAGTTCCGGCAGTTTGCCAACAGCCCGCTCCGCGAAAAATGCGTGGATCATGCCCTGCCGCTGATCCGAAGCCATAAGCTCCATGAACAATTCGCGCTCGCGGTACATGCCCTGAACAAAGGGAAGTTCACAGCTGGCCTGAATGCCACGGACGGCCGTTGCAGGCGCGATCATGCCACGGCTTTTCTTGAGCACCACATCATAGAGCGCATCGAAATCCACGGCCTTTGGCGCCGCCATTTCGCTAATGGCGCGCCTCGGTGCGTCGCTGTCGATCAGTTCGCGCGCATACGCCAGACCAATTTCGCGGGGTGCGCCGTCTTGGACACGATCCAGAATACCAAGGTCCAGCGCCTCTTTCGCACTGACCTGACGACCTGACGTAATGATATCGACGGAGGCGTCCACACCGATCAATCTCGGAAGGCGCTGCGACCCGCCTGCACCGGGCATGACGCCGATCAGGACTTCGGGCAGGCCAACACGCGCAGATGGCACGCCAATGCGGTAATGACAACCCAAGGCAATTTCGAGCCCGCCGCCCAGAGCAGTGCCATGCAAGGCCGAGACGACGATCAGCGGTGAGTTCTCGATGCGCGTACAGACGTTGGGCAGAAACGGCTCGGTCGGTGGCTTGCCAAACTCGCGAATGTCAGCGCCTGCAAAATAAGTGCGTCCTTCACCATAGATCAGCACCGCTTTGGCACCGTCGGCCTCGGCCCGGTCCATCCCGTCGATCAGCCCCTGACGTACGGCCAGACCCAAAGCATTGACCGGTGGGTTCTGGGCGGACAAAACCGCAATATCCCCGATAAGTTCATACCCGATTGCCTCTGACATCGGCATCCACTCCCCTTTGACAGAATACGCGCCGAAAAATACGACGCGCCGAATTCTCTGGGCCGAACATATCCCGGCTGTGGCTGATTTTGCCACTGTCGGGTTCTTTCCTCATGACACGTTCGGCGATCATTTCACATTGCGAAACACCGTTCCGCAGGCATGAGGGTGGTCCGCCCTGACCCCAAGATCAAGGAGAATCCGCCTAAGCGACGTAAGGTTGGATTTGGGTTCGACAGTCTGCCCGGACTGGTCGGGCGCGCGTCAGCCCACAGGCCGCATGCAGGTCCAGACAGTGCGGGTGGATTTGTCGTCCACGCGTTCAAACCCGCCGTCGGTCAGTATGGTCTTGCATTCCCGCATGCCGTCGACTCCGTAAGCTTCGGGGTGAAATTCCAATACAATGGCGCGAAAGCAGGACAGATCAGCATGGCGCAGCAGTTCGAGCTCGCCCCCTTCGATGTCCATCACCAGAACGGTTGGTTGAATCCGTTCACAGACTGCCGCGAACGAGGCCGTAGGTACGTCCACCACATTGGAAGGCCGATTGCCAGGATTCAGAAGAGAGGAGCCAAGATAGCTGGTGCGGATGTGAAACTGCAGGGCTTCGGGGCGGTCCTGGGCGCTGATGAGCACCTGATTTGTGACCGAAATACGATCCTGCAGATCGTTGAGCGCATAGAGTTCGTTGATGGCATCCAAAAGCTCGGGGTTTGCCTCGAACGCATGAATGGCCTTGGGATTGGCATTATGGGCAATGACGGCCCCCACCAGGCCGATGCCCGCTCCGATTTCCAGTACCGTGTCGTCGGGCGTCACCACATGAAGGGAGCCTTCGATTTCCTGACCTTCATATCGAGCGGCTTTGATCCGTTCGATGCGCTTTTCATGCAGAAAGCGTGTCATGGGCACTTTGACGCCCAGGCATTCTGCGGCAACGGTTTGTGTATCGCTCACTGCTCAGGTCCTTATGCCCCGTTTCATTGCGCTGTATCCTGCGGAGATGGACCCCAAAACGCAAGGGTTGGCGATCACATTTCGTGCGGCAAGGCACCGGGTCGGCCGTCTTGCTGGCTGCCCTGTAGCGGACCCGGTGCCGCGCAAATGTCTGCGCAAGTTGCGTCCGCTCTTTTGGCCGATCCTTGCCCCTAAACATGATCCCAAAATGCACCCTTGCACCCTTTGCAAATCGGCTATTCCAAGGGAGGCCCTACTCAATGCTGCAGGTGCAGCATAAATTTCGCTCAAACGAAACCCGTATTGGGAGATTCCAAAATGGCTGCTACTGCCGCCCGGTCGCGCACAGTTCCTTCGATCCTTGGTGCCGTCGCTGACGTTTTTGTCGGCATCTGGAGTGCGCTAATTCATATCGGCGAAGCGAATTCGAAAGTGCGCCGCATTCAGGAGCTGTCCGGTCTGAGCGACGCCGAACTGGATGCTCGCGGCATCAAGCGCGAGAACATTATCCGCCATGTGATGGCTGACGTTCTGTAGAGGTTTGGGGCCCTGGCGGGCCCCACATGTATTCTAGACCAGGGACGCCGCAGCGGTTTCATATGCGCGCTGCGTCAGTTCAAAGTCGGCCTCGGTCAGGGCCAGAGACGGATAGGTCTTTCCCGGTGCCTTGAAGATGCCCTCTTGCATCAGAACCGCGTTGAACTTGCCCCCCCTTGTCATATCCGCGTTGAAGGTATCGCGATAGTCCCGCGGTTGGGTATCGGCGAACACGATCTCGAACAGGGTTGGGTCGCCTACGATCTGATGTGCGATGTGGTTCGCTGACAAGGCGGCCTGTGCCATGTCCATCAGGCGCTGCCCATTGGCGCGCAGTTGATCGTAGGCCCCTTTGCGACGCAGCACTTCCATCGTTTTCAAGCCCGCAACGGCCGCCACCGGATTGCCCGACAATGTTCCCAGTTGCATCAGCCATTCACCCTCCCCCACGGTTGATTTGTCGAAGTGCGCCATGATATCGGCGCGCCCTGCGATCGCGGCTAAGGGAAAGCCCCCACCGATCACCTTGCCCAAGGTCGCGATATCGGGTGTCACACCATAAAGTTCCTGCGCGCCGCCGTAAGAAAAGCGGAACCCCGTCACCACCTCATCAAAGATCAGGACGATGCCGTATTTGTCGGCCTCATCACGCAGCAGCTGCAAGAAGCCCGGCACTGGCGGAATGATCCGTTGCAGCGGCTCAACGATGATTGCAGCCACCTGATCCCCATGCTCGGCCAGCAGCGAGCGGATATAGTCGGGATCGTTGAACGGTGCGATCAGCATTTCGGCGCGCACGCTTTCGGGAATGCCTGCGCTGTCGGGCACCGCCTGTGGGAAGTTCACCATGCGAGAGGGCGCCAGCGACATCTGAGCCTCGGCGCTCATGCCATGATAACCCCCTTCGAACTTGACCACCTTGTCACGCCCGGTAAAGGCGCGCGCCAGCCGGATCGCGTACATGTCGGCCTCGCCGCCTGACGAGACATAACGGATCTGGTCAGCGCAAGGTACAGCGCGGCAGATTTCTTCGGCCAATTCCACCCCAGCAGCGTTGTTGGCAAAGAACGTCATCCCCCTGGGGAGCTGTTCGGCCACCGCCTCGAGGACCTCGGGGTGCCCATGGCCCAGCAGCATCGGCCCAGAGCCGATCAGAAAGTCGACGTATTCCTTTCCGTTTTCATCCCAAACGTGGCTGCCCTTGCCGTCGCGAATGAACATGGTCGGGTCAAAGTTGCCAAATCCACCGCCAGGAAGGACGGATTTGGCGCGTTCGAACCAATCGGCTTGTGAGAGGATTTTGTCCATTGCAGTGGTCCTTTGCCGTGAGAGGATTCCTTGGGTTTGAAAATTTGACCAGAAAGTCAAAAATCAGTCAAGGACGAGATCGGGCGGGCCGAGCACATCTTTGTCAGGTCGAATGCCAAGACCGGGTCCGTCTGGTGGCGTGATCCTTCCCTGATCGCGTGTCGGGCCGTCCGGGGCGATCCGTGGGGCGACGTATCCGGACAGATCACAGACGTTGAGAACGCGGGCCGGGTCAGTAGAAGCCCCCAGATGGAGCAGCGCGGCGGTGGCGATGTCCGAGCCCCAGGTGTCTTCGATGCACATCTTGGCGCCCAAATGCAGGCACAGGTCACGGGCACGACGGGTCGCGGACAGCCCACCGAATTTCGACAGCTTCAGTGCCACCGCGTCCATACAGCCCCGCGCGTGACCTGCCAGCAGGCTGGCCGTGTCATGGGCGTTCTCGTCAAGCTTCATCGGCAGGCCCGTGGCCGCGCGAACGCGGCCGCAATCTTCGATGGTTGCACAGGGCTGTTCGAGCATGATGTCCAGATCGGCCACCGCACGCCCTACGCGGGTGGCATCCAGTGATGTGGCACCGCAATTCCAGTCGCCATAGACCAGCGGTCCCTCTCCTACCGCCTGGCGCACCATTCGAAGCCGCGCGACATCGGCTTGCCAATCGGCATCGGCGCCCAGCTTGACCTGGAACTGACGCATGCCGGTTTGATAAGCGGTCTGCGCGATGCGGGCCATTTCGTCAGGCGCAACGCAGGTGATCGAGTGATACAGCGGCATCGTCTCGGACCGCCGGCCTCCGAGTAGCGCATAAAGGGGCAAGTTGGCGGCCTGTCCTGTCAGATCCCACAGGGCGATATCGAGCGCGGATTTGGCGTAGACGTGACCCTGCAAATGTTTGTCGAACCTGGCCATCAGGGCCTCGGGTCCCACCGGGTCAGCACCAAGCAGCAAAGGAGCCATCTCTTGCACAGCAGGCGCTACACCGCGGGCGTAGGCGGGCAGGTAGTGGGGGATCGGACAGACCTCACCCCACCCGGTCGCGCCAGTATCGGTTTCCAGCGCCACCACCACCGTCTCGACCGTGTCGCAGGTTTTGCCCTCGGCCATGTAATAGGCCGTGTGAGAGGTGAGCGGCACATGCCACAGAGAGATGCGCGTGAGTTTCATGGGTGCATTCCTGAGGGGTTGCGCTGCCTGCGGCATCGCCGGAGGAAGGGGGATTTCATCCCCCTCTTGGCCTGCGGCCGATTCACCCCCGATCGTATTTTTGACGACAAGAAGATCATGGCACGTAGACCGCGACCGGATCGCCCAATGCTTCCTCGTCCGGATGGACGCCGAGGCCAGGGGTTTCGGGCAAGTGCAAATGACCATCGATGTTACGCGGACCACGGCCACCTGCGATGTCCAGGGTGAGCATGTCCTGGCATGCCCAGACCGCATGGCAATTGGCGTCAGGAAGAGTCGCAGCCAGATGCAGGGCCTCGGTGTCTGCCAGGACCGAGCCGCCGGTGGCCATGACGAACATGTCGATGCCATGCGCCAGGGCAATGTCGCGCATTCGGGCGGCCTTGGTCAGGCCGCCGACACGGTTGAGTTTGATCCCGAACACCTCGGCCAGACCATCGCGGGCGATACGTGCGGCGTCTTGCAGGGTAACGAGGCTTTCATCGACGCTGACCGGCGCGGAATGCAGCGCGCGGATGGCGGCGATGTCATCGAGGCTTTCGCCGGGTTGTTCGAACATGACGTGCAAGTCTTCGGTCGCGCGCATCACACGCAGGGCCTGCTGCCGGGTCCAGCCGCGGTTGACGTCATAGAGCACGATCTCGCCGGGGCGGCGGATATCCTCCATATCGCGGACACGTTCGATGTCACGTTCCACGTCGCCACCGATCTTGACGGAATGGGCGACATAGCCGCGCTGGCGATAGCGATCGACGACAGCGCGGGTTTCGGCCGCCGTCTTGGCCCCGACCGACGATGCAATCGGGCGCGGTGTGCGCGAGCCACCCCCCATAAGATCGGCAATCGGCAGGCCCGCCGCCTGCCCCGCAATGTCCCAGCATGCCATGTCGATGGGCGATTTGGCGTAGAGGTGGCCCGGCAGCGCCAGGTCCATGGCGCGCTCGACATCCAGCACCCGGCGCGGATCGAGGCCCAGGACGAAGGCGGCCATGGTTTCAATACCTGCGCGAATACCGGGACCATGCGCGGGCACATATGTGTGTCCCCATGGCGTCCCCTCGCCCCAACCAACAAGCCCTTCGTCGGTTTCCAGCTTGACCAGCGTGGCGTCCAGAACTTCGAACTTGAGCCGCCCGCCCGAGAGCCAATAGGGATGCTCGAGCGGAAGATCGACGTGATAAACGGTGATGCGGGTGATTTTCATTTCAGTTCCACTTCGACAAAGCTCATGGGCGCATCAGAGGCGTTGATGACATTGTGTTCGACGCCTTCATCGCGACGGTAAGACGTCCCCGCCGGGACAGTGACTTCGGTTGCCGTGCCATCCGGAATCTCAAGCCGCATGTGGCAGTCGGTGACGGCGGTAATGACGTAATCCAATGCGTGACGGTGCCAGCCGGTTTCCGCGCCGGGTGAGAAATCAAACCGAGTGACCCGAACGCGATCATCATCAATCATCTTGGTTGCTTTTGCTTGATCTCTCATTGGGTGAACTCCTCCACCGGGGCGCCAAGGCAGTCGAAATCTGGGGCAACACCCAAGCCGGGCGTGTCGGTGGCATAAAGCTTGCCGTTACGCGCCTGCGGCCCACCAACACCGGTCGAGCGGGTGTTGTAGTTCATCAGATCGGTGGTGTTGTGCATGTACTCAGCCGGTGTCGTGGCGGCGAAATGGGCCAGCGCGGCGCTGGTGATTTCTCCACCCCAGGTGTCTTCGGCCACGACAGGGATGCGGTTTTCAACGAAGTAGTCGCGCACGCGGCGCG
>FYBJ01001862.1_pt1 | contig 19371 bp, 26 predicted proteins | sample 1134611 | NCBI WGS metagenome assembly FYBJ01 (sample SAMEA104116008, study PRJEB20421) | marine metagenome | isolation source: marine | reverse complement strand
TCTCGTGGGCTCGGAGATGTGTATAAGAGACAGGGGAGCGGGTGTAGTTTTCGGAAGTAGCAGCGATGCCGCCAGTCCAGCGGCCAGAATGATTGTTGAATGCATGATAATGCTAGATGCCCTCGATGAATGCCTGGAGCGCCGCGAATCGCTCCGCCTTTAGATGCATGATTTGCTCAAGCTGGGATTGTAGTTGCGGATAGTCTTCAGAGCGGAAGTCAAGAACCATCCACCAGCCGCCATTGTCCACAACGGCAGAGGAGTGGTATTGGGAGTTCCCCTTCGGGCGTCGGTCTGCTTCAGTTGGTGCTCTTGTTAGGCGGACGAACCTATCGTTAGTGATAAAGTCCTTATAGGCGTCCTGGTAGATCGAATAGGCGACCTCTCCTTCGGAGGCGAGCATGGAATAGTAGTCATCCTCAATTCGCCTTAGCTCTTGGAGTTGGCTGGGGGTCAGCTCCTTGCCCAGTGGGTTGACTAGTAGGCACGTGGGCTCTAGCTTTCCCTCAGAATTGCCTGCGTTGCGAACGTCAAACCGAGTGGCTCGAGACATGAACGCCATGTGATAGTGCGGGCCGCGTTCCTCCAGGCCGTGGAGGATTTGGCGTGCTTCGGTCCACGTCAGGGAGGGCTTGTTGGCCTCGCCTGAAGCGGGAGGCTCTTGGTCACCCTCAGAGAGTGCTGGGGGGCGAGACCGCTCCTGACTACTAGGTTGCGGGCCGGTTAGTGCGTAGTCTTCGCTGGGCCCTGGGCTCAGAGACTCGCCAGTGCCTTCGATGGCGCTAGGTGAGCCGCCAAACCTCACGACCAGTACAACGAGGATTAGGGCCGCGAGGGCTACACTGAGTTTACTGGGGCTGATTGCAGTTGTTGCACCCAAGGAGTCCCTCCGTTGTGATGCTTTGCCCAGCGCAATGTGCCGGGGCAGTGAAGCTCAAGGTGTACTCGTATTGCATGTCCGTCCCGCAGGAGAATCCAGGACTCACTGTCTGCAGCGTGCTCCAGGCAGGCCCGAGGATGATCTGGGCGCCGGCCGTCGACAGCGGCTTCACGGATTCAAACTCCTGTCCCTGGCAGTTGCCTTCGGCCTTGGCTCTGATGAGAAGGAACGGAAAGCACAGCCGGGTGTTGCATGGGGAGTCGTCTCCGGCGATCTGCTCGCAGGTCGTAAACCACCCATTGACCTCTGTGAACAGGGACAGTTTGCAGTCACCACACTTTAGTGTCTGTAGTCCATCCTCGGTGGTGATGTCCTCGCAGTTGCCGCAATCCTCACCTGGGCCAGGCGGGTCTTGCGAGGCGCCATTGGCGGGCGCGAGGGAGAGTGTCAAGAGACACAGTAGGCCAGGAACGAAAGTGCGCATCATGCTGACGGCTTCCTTTGGCAGGCCTAGGTTTTGGAGTTCCTTGCCTTAGCTAGCCGATGGGGGAGGGTTACGATTCTCAGCGCTGATCAGCCGGATTGCCGGGCGCAATTAAGGGAGATCCTAGGTCGCGGCCGCGAGAAGGTGGGGGACCGGCTCCTCTCCAGGACAACCGATCCCCCGTGGAGGCCTCGCGCGGGAATGCGACCAGAGACCACCAGATCGAGGTGGCCTGATTGGGCCGCCTCAGCGAGGGGCAAGACTGAGCAGCCGTGGTCCCTCTCTTCTTCCTTCCTGCGTCCCGATCAACGAGAGCAGAGCTGGACGGTACGTTGATGCCGTGCCGACCGGCCGTTCATGACAGAGTGGGTCTCAAAGCGGATTGAGTGGTGTATCCGTGCAAGTACGGAGGGCGAGCTCAGGCCGGAAACGGAGCGACCCCCTGCCCCAGCCGAGGCAGAGGCAGGGGCTACTCGTCTGCGTCCTCGTCCGATTTCCTTGCCGTAGCAAGCGCGGCCGCGAAGAGCCCCGTTGGGACGGCAACCACTCCGAGTCCGAGGACGAGGATGAGCCCCGTGAAGATCCGTCCGCAGGCTGTGACCGGGTAGGCGTCGCCATAGCCCACGGTGGTCAGAGTGGCGATCGCCCACCACAGCCCATCAAGCACGGAGCTGAACACCTCTGGCTGAGCGTCTCGCTCACAGTGGTAGATACCGACCGCCGCCAGGTAGAGGACGATCCCGGATGCGCACGCGAACACGACCATCTCCTCCGCTGCCATCCTCAGGGCCGTCAGGAGTCGACGGGCCGCCCTCGAGTACCTGATGACCTTGAGCGTGCGGAACACCCTCAGGAGGCGTAGCGCGCGGATCGGTCTAAGGCTGGTCTCAAGGGCCAGGTAGAAGGGCAGGATCGCGACCAGGTCGATGATGCCGAAGAAGCTCAGAGCGAAGCGTGCCGGCCTCTTCGCGCTGAGGAGTCGCAGCAGGTACTCGGTGGAGAAGATCGAGACGACCCCGACCTCGAACCACCACAGGGGTCGCTCCCATCGGGCCTGGATGGAGGGAACGGTCCCCAGGCTGAACGCCACCATGTCCAGGGCGATCAGGGCCTGAAGGCCGATGGTGATCCTTCTGCCGAATGCTGACTCGTGAGCTAGGGCGCTTCCAACCCTCTCTCTGAGGGTCATGGGGCCCTAGCTCCCGCACTGGGCTGCTTCGTTCTGGACCGCGTAGTTGTGCGCCTGGGTGAAGGCGGAGCGGCTCTGGCCAGTTTGCTGCTTTGTAACCACGTCGTTGACGCGGCCGTTGCAGTCGACGGGGGTGGTGTACTTGGAGGGCTGGGCGGTGGCTGTTCCGCTGCACTCGGCGATCTTGGCGTCGACGGCCGCCCAGTGGCGGTCCTCGAAGTCCTGGTCGCTCTCTCCCTGGTGCTGGGTGGTCTCCACGACCACTGCAGTGCCGTCGCAGTCGACGGTTGTGGACAGGATCGAAAGGCCGATCGTCGCGCTCATCTTGGGTCTCCTCGCTCTCGGGCAGCGATGGCGACCTGATCTCGGGCCACCGCCTCGTGGTGCTCTACTAGGGTGCCGTTGGGGTCCTCCCCTTCGGGGATCGGAGTGTACCTCCGGTGAAGCCCGTCGATCACAGTGAGGTGCCAGCGAAGACCGTCCTTGAGGGCGACTCCCTGGTAGACCGCTGGGATCTCATGGGCGGCCCGAGGTGATCGCGCCCGCACTTGCCCAGTGTTTACGATCAGGATCATGGCCAAGAGAACGGTTACCGCGACGCCGGCGATGAACTCCGGGTGACGCCATTTTGATGCCGCAGAAGGGGTTTCCGGTTTTCGGTCTGCGCCCGGCCGAGTGCCAGTGAGTTCGAGGCGTCGCATGAGCGTCCTCGCGGTGTCGGACCGCACGTACCTGGTGCCTAGTTCCTCCTCGACCTCCTCGATGGGGCGGTCCGAAGCCCAGCTTCGCAGGAGCCAGACCCAGATGTCCAACGGGGTTCTTGACCCCTGCATGACTGTTCCAATGCGAAGGGAGAATGCCGTAGCACACTCCAGGCAGTGGAGCTTGCTTGGAGTCGAGGGGCGCGTCGACGTCCTGGGGCTACCACACTTCGGGCAGTCCACCCCTTCAGGCCAACGGACTCGGGCAACCAGCTCGGATGCAAGCTCTGGCGATCCAATAGGGTCTTCGGGGGGGTTGCCAGAAAGCTCTGTCGCGAGGGCAACTGCCAGATCCTGGGCAACCACCGGTTGCCGAGCCCCGCGGGGGCCGAGATTCTCACTCATGCCACCGAAGCTATCCGAAATCGGTCTAGACGGGGGTTGCTCGGGCCGATCGGTTCTCTAGGATCGACCTGTCGGCGGCGAGGTGAGACTCCGCAACGCCAGGCCGACTTGACAACGGATCACCGCCGGGCGAAGCGCGGCGACCGAGGAGAGTAGAGCTCCCCGGCCGCCACTGAACCGCTTCGACCCGGCCGGAGCCGGGGAGAGAACTCCGGTCCCATGACAGTGCCCATGGGCCTACGTCGCGGTCTGACAGGATCTTACGGCGTCGGAAGCCTCGGGCAAGCACCGCCCGAGACCATCCGATGACCCAGACACACGCCAGCCGCGACCCCCGAGGGGCTCGCCGCTCTCCTCTCCACGGAGAGCGGGGTCCTCTTTCACCCCACGACCGGTTCCTGATCAACCAACACGGCGCAGCCGAGCTCTGCTCGCTGAAGTCCGGCAAGTTCCTGCAGCTGGTGAACGACGGCCACGCGCCGCGGCCTGCCCTTGTGGTGGCCGGCAACCCTCTGCTGTGGTCGGTGGAGGAGCTCCGCGCGTGGGCTCGTTCGCTGTGCCCGCCGATGTCCGAGTGGTCCTTCACCGGGAGTCGAGCGGCGTGACCGCAGGGGTGGTGATCCATGAGAGGAGAGACCAACGGCACCGAGGTGCCGCCGGAGATGGTGGATCTGCACGTCGTTGCGGCCGAGTTGGACGTCGACGTGCGGACTCTCAAGCGGTGGTGCCTCTCGAAGAGGTTCCCCCGCATCTACAAGCTGTCGGCGAAGACCTGGCGGGTTCGCAGGCGGGACCTGGATGCCTGGATCGAGGAGCGCGTGCTCACTCGTCCTCGTCCCCGTCCTTCGGGTCCGAAGTTCCTGGGAGGGGCCTGAGGTGTTGAGCGAGAAGGTCTGCAGCCTCACGGCGCCTGGTGCTGATCGCGTGGATGTACCGCGCGGTTGTGCTCACCTTGCGGTGGCCGAGCAACTCTCCAACCGTCGCCAGGGAGACGCCGGCGTCGAGAAGGATCGTTGCGTAGCTGTGGCGCAGGGCTCGAGCGTGCAGACCCTTGATACCAAGCCGGCGCTGCCAGTTGATTCCGGCGTTGTTCAGGACCTTCCTGCCTTCGTGCAGGAGCACTCCGTCCTTGGCGCTGGCGACCAGTCGCCTGAGCGCCGCCTCAGCGGTGGGGGCTACGGGCTGGGCCCGCGGGTTGGCCTTGTCCTTCGACCTCACGCTGAGCTCGAGCGGATCGAAGCTGACGTCCTGCACTCGGAGTCGGGCGAACTCCTCGGCGCGGATGCCGGAGCAGGCGATGATCTCGAAGATGTCGGCGTGGCGGAGCCGGTCTCGGTACACGCACGGCTTCCCCTTGGAGTTGAAGAACTCCTCGTGCCGGATGCGGTGCAGGATCGTGCGGACCTCCTCGGCCGAGAAGAACGGCATCCTGGGCCTCGCGTTCGCTCCGGCCAGCGCGGCGCGCATGCGCTCCATCGCGGGCTTGACCGGATCGGGAAGGCCAGCCAGTCGGAACGCCTTCGACAGGACGTAGAGATCCTTGTCGCGGATGGTGACGGGGCTGCGCTCCTTCGAGAGCCAGAACCGGATCAGGCGAGCGACGTCCTTCTCGTCGTACTCCTTGAGGGCGACGTCAGGGTTCATCTGCGCCTTCAGGAACCGGACGTGGCTTCGGTAGGTGCCCTCGATGGTGTGGGGGCTGAGGCTCCGTTCGCGCGCGTCCTCGATCGTCAGGTCGAGTGCGTCGCCGAGGGTGATGCCGCCGACCGCATCCTGCTCGCCCTTCGGGACTCCGCCATCGCGGAGGATCAGGTAGTCCGCGTGCGCATCCTCTTGGGATTCGCGGACGGTGCCGCGCTCCTGCTTGCCGTCGACCCTGACGACGGCTCGCCACTTCCAGCCGCCGGACCACACGAGGGTGATTCCAGGGAGCTTTCTGCGGGGCTTCCTGCCTCTCTTCTTGCCCATGCTGTGACCGATTTGGGCGCGAATAGTGACACAGGTAGTGACATTGGCACACCTGAACAGGCCCCTAAGGTGTGGCCTGTTCGAAGCCAAGCACCTGTCCAGCAACGGCTTACAAGGATCGTGCAAGTATGAAGAGTCCCCGGAGCATCTCGCCCAATTCGGCGATTGAAAGCCGTTCTAGGCACTCTCTGGGGGCATTCAGGGGGGCCTGTGGATCGGCCCAAAGTTGCCAATCAGAGCACGTTTGTGACAACGAGAGTGACAACGCCAGGGAATCGAGCCTTGACAGCGTCGGGGCTCTGACCTCCGAGCGTTTGCATAGCACGGGAGGCCGCCGTGCTGGGTGATCTGCCCATCTTCCCGATGGCCTGCTGGTTCCTCGCGGGCGCAGTGTGCTCGTGGTTGGCCTTGGGGATCAGCCTTCGCGCTCTGCTCGCATCGGTGCACCACGCGAAGGCCGAGGCCGAGACCTGGCGGAACAAGCACGAGGCGGCGAACCGCGAGGCGGAGCGTCGCTGGGAGCAGGTGGTTGGAATCACCGACGCGCTGGACCGAGAGCGAGATCGTGCCGTCGAGCTCGAGAAGCAGGTGCAGGAGGTCGGAGAGGCCCTGGTCGACCAGACCCTGAAGCACACGGCCCTCGTCAAGCAGCTGCAGAACGGTGACGTGGGCGGAGAGCTGGCAACGGACGCCCCCGGACCGCTGGAGGTGCGCCGTGGCTAAGGCCAACCCCGAGACCAGGGCAAGGGTGCACTACTTGTGCGCGGCCTGCGCCCGAAAGCTCCCGTGTCCGCCGGCGCGGATCGTCATCACGGCTGTGGCGACCTTCTCGGTGTGCCCCAGGTGCCAGTCCGTCCGCTTCGAAAGCCTGGACGCGCCCAGTGGCGGCGAGCCCCCCAAGAACACGGAGGGTGCCGCAGGTGCGTGACCACTCCACGACTCATGGCGAAGAGCACCGCGAGGTGCAGGAGAGTTCGATGAACGGAACCCTGAAGAAGAGGCTGCGCCCGCAGGCGGACCTCGAGCGAGACGGCATCCGAGTCAGCGACCGCGCCTACGCGACGCTGGCGACCCTCTGGAACCTGAAGCGCCGAGGCACCTCGGACCAGGTGGCCCAGCTGATGAACACCACCCTGTGGCACGCGCGCTCGTGCCTGGGCGAGTTGGTCGGGCGTGGGCTGGTCAGGGACAACGTCGCCGACTGGGGCAAGGTCGTCTGGTACTCGGTGGCCGAGCGGGCGACTGAGGAGGTGGCGTCTTGAAGCGCTTCTTCTCCTACGTCGGGGACGACGGGTTCGAGCTCCACGACACTCTCGATGAGGCGAAGGCCTGCGCGCAGCAGGGGTTCGAGTACGACCAGGACAACGCTGTCGACGGATGGCCGGAGCACACCTGGCAGACCTGCTACGGCGAGCTCCGAGGCAGTGTGGTCGAGACGGCTCGAATGCCGTGGAACGAGCACCTGGCACTCGAGGGTGTTGAGCCTGAGGAGAACCCACAGTTCGACGAGTACGTCGACTACGCCCTCCAGGAGTTCGACTCGTGATGGCCAACCTCATCACGTTCGCGATGTTCGTGGTCGTGCCGCTGTGCGGGATCGTGGTGCTCGACTGGGTGGGTCGGAAGATCCAGGAGGGCTCGGATGCCTGAGCTGCTGCTGCCCTTCGACCAGAGCCCGGGCAACCCGAAGTTCTGGGAGCACCACCGGGAGCACCCCGAGGTCTGGACGGTCTTCGAGCGGTTCACCCTCGAGGTGGTCGAGGCCGGTGCGACGCGGATCGGGGCCCGCCTGATCTGGGAGCGGATGCGCTGGCACGTCCGGTTCGAGATCAAGTCCAAGGAGCCCTGGAGCCTGAACGACCACCTGGTCCCGTACTACGCCCGCCACTTCATCGAGGTGCACCCCGAGCATGCGGGGCTCTTCGAGTTCCGCCCCCTGAAGGAGTCGGCATGAGCGAGGATAAGCACACGCCGTGGGGGATCGAGGACGCCATGTCGGGGTCCCGTGAGGACGGCTGGACGATCGAGATCGTGAACTCGGCCGGACTCGCAGTCGCGGCCACGACCGAGGAGCACGCCAATCGGATCGCTTCTGTGCCTGATCTCGAGGAGTCGCTCCGCGAGATGCTGGACTTCTACGGACCAGGCGAGAGTGGTGCACACCTCTTGCGCCGCCGTCAGGGTCTCGCCGCGCGGCTGGGTGTGGAGGTCCCCCGCAGGCTCGAGCGCGTCGTCGTTGAGCGAGCCGTGGCTGCCCTCGCCAAGGCCAGAGGGGAGGAGCCGTCGACATGAGCGCGGCCCCCAAGTACCTGGCTGGCGGCCGTCCGGAGGGCGCCCCTGCGCCCCGCCTCTTCGTGCACCGGGACTACGTCCGGATGCTGCGAGGGAAGCGCTGCATGGAGCTCACGGGATTCCTGAGCATCCTGCTGACCCACTCGGTCGAGTCGCCCCAGGAGGGGCGCACGGCGCTCCTGGTGGACGCCACGCGCGCGACGCTAGCCGACGACGCCGGGTGCCACCCGGACACGGTGCGCCGGCTGGAGAAGGCCCTCATGGAGGCGGGGGTGGTGAGGCAAGTCGGGAAGGGCGCGGCGCGCCGCGTGCTCGAGATCCTGCCGCCCTCGACCTCGGTCCTCCGTCCGTCCGAGGTGTGCAGCCCTGCACACCTGAAACGCGGTGGAGAACCCGTGGGCAACCCGGTGGAGAACGGCCGGGGCTCCGAAGTCGAGGTGTGCAGCCCTGCACACCTCAGGGGGGCAGCCGTGCACACCTCAGGTGTGCAGCCCTGCACACCTCACGGATCGGCGTCCTTATATGCCTTGGAAAGAAGGAAAGAAGGAAAGTCAGAGCGCGCGCGCGAGCGCGCGACGGACTCGACCTCATCCGGGGCTGAACATCCCTCGAACGCAACGGCAGCGGCCAGGCGTCTGGTCGGCGAAGCCCAAGCACGGATCGCCCAGGCCCGCGCCCGGGGTCGGGACTGCGCTGCGCTCGGTGCGCGCCGAGGCGAAGAGCTCCGGCGGCTGCTGGCCCGGCGCTGGCACCGGTACCAGTTCACGCCGGCCGCGGCGGACCGGGCGCTCGAGCGGGACTTCGACCGGATCCTCGGCTACGCGCTGAGCGACCAGGTCCAGAGCCCGGCGGCCTACCTGCTGCGCATCGCGCGAGGCGGCGACTGGAAGGCGACCTCGGATCCGGAGTCGACCGCGGCGGTGGTTGCCGCCCGAGGCCAGGAGGCCGAGCTCCCGGTCCAGGACCTGCACGACCGTGCGGGGCCGGACGCCGATGCCGAGGACCCCGAGGTGCGCGCGGCCGCGTTCGAACGGCTCGACCAGGCGCGCTCGAGGGTCGAGGCTTCGCTCCGAATCCCGCGCTCGACCCGGGCCTCGCTGCTCGGGCAGCGGCGTCCCATGACCGCCGCGGGCGCGAATGCCCAGGCGACCGCCCTCGAGACCGCGCTGCTCACGGCTGGAGGTGAAGATTGATCCTCACCTCGAAGGACTGCCCGAACGGCTGCACTGCGCCGAGCTCGGTCGTCGTCAGCCGGACTGGTGGGGAGCGCCCCGGGGTCCTGAAGCAGGTGCCGGTCTACCGTCGGCGCGAGTGCTCCGAGTGTGGCGTGCGCTGGACGACCTACGAGGTCACGGCGACGGACCTGGAGCACAACACCGAGGAGCAGAGGAGGGCTGGCTATGGATCCGTCCACTGATCAGCGCACCGACCGAGAGCTGCTCCAGGCGATGACGGGCCTGTGGCGCCACCCGAGCCGGACCCCGTTCGAGCACTCGTTCCTTCGAGGGGTGTACGCGAAGCACCAGCGCGGCCACGCCCTGACGCCGAAGCAGCGCGCCTTCCTGATCAAGACCACGGGGCGCCTGAAGGCGATCCCCCGACCCCACGACAACCGCAAGGCCCTGAAGGAGTCCCGCCGGGACAGCCGCCGATGATCCCCCTGCTCTGGATCGACGTCGAGACGACAGGACTCGACCCCTGCCACCACGAGCTCCTCGAGGTCGCGGCCATCCTGACGGACACGCGCCTGAACGAGGTCCGCCGGATGCACCGGGTGATCCGCCCGTCCGACGAGGCCTTCTCGAAGGCGGTGCGCCGAGTGCAGCTGATGCACCAGGAATCCGGCTTGTGGGCCGAGTGCTTCGACGCTGGCGACCTCCTCGCCGACGCGATGGACGAGCTGGCGCTGCTGCTCGACAGGGCCGTGCAGCTGTCCTGGGACGCGGGATGCGGTCGTCGGGTCCAGATCGCCGGTTCGAACCCGACCTTCGACCGCGAGTGGATCCTGCGCTACCTGACCTGCGCGGAAGACCACCTGCACTACCGGACCTTCGACGTGAACCCGCTGCGCTACGCCGCAGGGGACCGGAAGGACGGACCTCGCCCGCACCGAGCGATCCAGGACCTCGAGCAGGACCTCGCCTTCACCCGGGACGTCGTTCGACGCCTCGGAGCCCAGACCAAGCCCGGCCGACCGGCCGCCTGACCACCCACCGCAATGCCTGAGACGACCACCACAAGTCACACCGCACTGATCGACGGCCTCCTGACGATGCTCGGCGACCGCGCCCGCACCGCGGACGAGACGTACCCCCCGCTGGAGGTCCCGATCATCCGTGGGGAGGAGGACGACGGCTCCTCCTCCCCGATCGCCGTGGTCACGATCCCGGGCCTGAAGGAGGTTCTGAGCGAGTGGCTTGTGACCGTCGAGGCGGAGCTCTCGGCGGACGCCGCTCCGATCGACTTGTCCGAGGAGCACGAGCTCGAGCAGGAGCTGTGGGCGGCCCGGCACGCCGAGGACCTGAAGACGATCCAGCACCAGGCCGAGCGGCTGCGGGAGGTCGAGACGGCCAACGCTCAGCTCAAGAAGGCGCGCCGCACCGCGCTCCTGGCTCTCCAGGGGGTGAAGCTCGATGGTTGACGGCGCCCTGCTGCTCCTGGACGGCGGAACGCCGGCGGAGCCCACCGAGACCCGAGTGACGGATGGCCTGGTCGTCGACTGGGACATGGTGCCCGGTGCGGACCCGACCCTCGTCTACGACGTCAGCGGCGTCGGAGCCGCGCTGAACCTGACGATCCAGGACCCCGGCGCCGTGGAGTGGCGCCCGGAAGGCCTCGAGGTCCAGTCCGCGGTGCGCATCGATGCCGTGGCCGCGGAGATCATCACGGCACTCCAGGCGACGGACGAGGGCACCTTCGAGTGGTTCGTGACCCCGGCGAACATCACCCAGGACGGCCCGGCGCGGATCATGTCGATCGCGAACCTGGTCAGCCCGTCGACGTCCCGGAACTTCATGCTGGGCCAGGGCAAGTGGAACAGCCTGGCGTACCAGGAGGTGCACGTCCGGTGCCGCACGGTGGGCACGGACAACGACGGCCGCCCCGAGCTCGTGGCGCCCGAACCGGCCATCTCGGTGGCCCAGACCCACATCGTCTACACGCTGGACGCTGCGGGGAACGAGACGCTCTGGATCAACGGCGTCATCGCGGCGAGCGGGACACGCACAGGAGGGTTCTCCAACTGGGATGCGGACGCGATCATCACACTCGCGAACGAAGCCACTGGATCGGATCGCCCCTGGCTGGGGACCCTCCACCGCACGACGGTCTACGACCGGGCCCTGACACCCGCCGAGGTCGACCTGCACTACAGCCTGGGCCCGAAGGGCGATGGCTCGGTGCCTCCGCCGCTGGTCGAGTTCGTCGAGAGCTCGAGCGCTGCCACGGAGGACGGCGGCCAGCTGTCGATCCCCTTCACCGTCTCGAGGACGATCACCGAACCGACGGAGGTGCCTGTCAGCCTGAGCGGCGACGCGCCCTACGGGGAGCTCTACACGCTGCCGACGCGACGGATCGTGGTGCCCGCGGGATCAACGGCCGGATCGGTGCTGGTCGACCCGGTGGACGACAGCCTGCAGCCGGTGGGGGCGAACCCGAAGACGATCGGCCTGCGCCTGGCCCTGCCCGGGACCCTCGCCCGCCGGAACCAGCTGAACTACACGCGCAACTTCCTGGCGGCTCCCTGGAGCGCCCTGGACGTGGCCATCTCGTTCCCCGGGATCGTGAACCCCGACGGGAGCCAGATGCCTCTGCTGGCCCAGGCGGGCCAGCCGGCCTTCGTGCCGTACCTGACCCAGGTGGCGCTCGGAACGGTGGGCGTGGACCAGACCTGGTCGGGCGTCATCGTGGCCGGAGGGGCCGAGTACTGCCGCGCGTCGATCGTGACCGTGGAGAACGGGAGTGAGGAGTGGGTGTCGTTCCGGTGGGTGGGGGGCGTGCCCCAGGTGCACGCGACCTCGAGCCCGCTGATCACTGGCGACGTCCTCCTGGGCGACCCCGACACCGATCCCCCGCTCGGCCGGTTCAGGGTCTCGATCTCGCGCCAGGGCCAGTCTGGGATCGACCTGGGCATGACCCGCGAGGTGCGCTTCTACCCGGTCTCGGAGGAGGAGGGCGACGCGGCCGCGCGAGAGGGGAAGGGCACGCACCTGTGGATGCCCCAGCTCGAGGACGCTCCGGTGGCCTCGCTCTACCAGCTGGTGATGGAGGAGGAGGCTCTGGTGCCCGACCTGCTCGCTGGTGCCGGAACCACCCACGACATCGCCCTGACGGACGACGACGTCCCGCTCTCGGTGCTCTTCGCGCTGGCCTCCTCGACCACGATCCAGGCGGCGGCCCAGCACGAGATCGGCCTGACGCTCAACCAGCTGCACACGGCCGACGTCGTGGCGACGGTGGAGATCGACCCGGCGTCGACGGCCCAGCTCGGGGTGCACTTCAACCTGCCTGAGAGCCAGGTGACGATCGACCAGGGGCTCCTGACGGCGAACCTGATCGTGGCGCCGATCGACGTCGAGGACGAGGAGAACCGAGAGGTGATCTTCAACATCGTCCCCGGCGGAGCAGCCGAGGTGGGGGTCATCGCGCAGCACACGCTCGCGATCCTGGGATCGGAGGTCTACGTCAAGCCGGCCACCTGGAACTCGGGGCCCAACAGCGCCATCTACCAGGACGAGTACGGCCCGACGCAGGCGCTGACCCCGATCGGGTCACTGACGATCGACGACGCCTGGATCGCCGCGAACGGCCCTGTCCTCGAGAACTTCGAGATGACGGGGATGCTGACGGTCAGGGCGATCAACTCGCTCCTGATCATCCGGAACTTCCGCATCAACTCGAGTGCCCAGTACTGCATCAAGGTCCACGACGACAACTACCTGAAGCCGGAGCACCCCGACTACATCGGGGCGGCAGCCCAGCTGACGGAGGACATCATCATCGAGCATGGTGAGCTGATCGGTGGGACCTCGGCCTGCGCCTGGGCTGGCGACTACGCCCTGGCCTCGCGCCGGACCATCTTCCGCCACGTCAACGCGAACAACTGGCCCGCCGACGGGTTCAAGTTCAAGAAGAACGTGCGCCTCGAGAAGAGCATGGTGCACGAGTCGACGGCCGTCGCTCCTGCGCACGCGGACGGCGTCCAGATCGAGGCGAGCGCGCGCGGCAACATCGAGATTGACGGGTGCTTCATGCACCAGCCGTCCTCGTGGCCGACGGCTTCGAACGCCTGCATCCTGATCCAGCTGTCGAACGGTGGGTCCCACAACATCGACAACATCTCGATCACCAACAACTGGCTCGAGGGCGGGAACTACACCGTCTACTGGGGCATCAAGAGCATCAACACGGGGCTCTTCACCAACCAGCTGCTCGCCAACAACCGCTTCGGGCTCGACTACAACTTCGGCCCGATCCGTGCGGTCGGCTCGCACTTCGAGGCCCCGGGTCTGACCCGGTTCGGGAACGTCTACGACTACTCGTACGACAGTCCCCCGACCACCTCTCCTCCCACCGTTCCCAACCCGAGTGCGTCTGGTGCTGTCGCCGGCGAGCTCATTCCTGGTGGTTGATCCGCCGGAGCACTTCCATGGCACTTCTGTTCCTTGGGGGCGCGCCGACGCCTCCGACCGTTGAGTGGTCCGACCCGACCCTGAGCCTCATCGAGGGGGCGTCGGGCGACCTGACCTTGAACGTGACGACGGGCTCGAACCCCGACGGCCTGGACGTCCACGTCTCGGCCGTGGGTGGTGCGGAGCTCGGGATGGACTACTCCGTGACCTGGCCTGGCGGGACGCCCCTCGTGGTGCACATCCCCTCGGGCCAGCTCACCGTCGACGTCCCCGTGGCGGCCCTGGTCGACATCGACCCGGAGGGCGGTGAGACGGCCACGCTGACGATTCAGCCCCAGCCGACCTACCAGGTGGGCACCCAGGCCCAGACGCTGCTGGAGATCACTGAGCCGTCGACGGACCCCACGGCGGTGGAGTACTCGTCCACCGGGATCCCGGGGGAGCTGGTCCAGGTGTGCATCCCGATCGATCCGGTCCCTGTGGGTAGCCTCCCGGCTTTCGCCCTGGATGCCCAGGAAGCTGATGCCTTCCCGGTGGCCCAGACCCACGACGGCCTCATCGACTGGGTCCAGGTGGTGGGTCCGGCCGGCGGCACGGGAACCGCGATCGTCACGGTGGGGGACGGGGCCGCCAAGCCCGCTCCTGCCTTCGATGCCGTCGACCTGTCGACGCTGAAGCTCGAGATGGTCCTCGAGGGCGGAGAGGTCGTGGAGTGCGTCCTGACGTCCTCCGAGGTCGAGGTGGAGCGCGCGGGGGTGTTCGTCGACGAGCGGCACTACTTCGGCCTGCTGCAGCCCAGTGGGCGCCCCGAGAAGGTGGCGGTGCACACATGGGTGACGAGGCGGTCCGACCTGGGGGTCAAGCTGGACGTCCTGGTCGCGAACGACGTCTACGACCCGGGCTTCGACCCCGGGGACAGCCACTTCCAGTTCCACGCTGAGGTGGCAGGGGACGTCTACTTCGAGTCGATCCGGATGGTGGGGCTGCCTGCAGGCTACGAGCTGGTCGCCTCGGCGGAGGACCCCTCGATGGACGCCTCTGCCGGCGAGGTCGTGAAGGCCGAGCTGAACCGTGTCCACCTGCTGCCTGGTCGTGCCCGGATCGCCCGGCACTACGCCCTGGTCCCGACCGGCAATCAGGCCGCCGCGGACGCGATCAACCGCTTCGGTGGCTTCGGGTACGCGGAGAGCGGGCCCTACTCGGTGCACGCGCGCCGGGGCTACGGCCCGAACCGGATGCGGGTCCCGAAGTACGGCTCGAGCTACACGCGCTTGGGGGCTCTGGTGGGCCGCGAGGCCTCGAAGCAGTGGGCGAACGAGCTGCGCCTGGCGATGGAAGCCGCGGTCACAACGGGTGGCACGGGGGCGGGGTTCGATACGAGCCAGAACGGCTTCCACCACCCATTCGGACCGCCCGACCCGGACAACGCCGGCGGCACGCTCCTGCACCTCCGCTGGGGTACGCACTTCGTTGACGAGGAGTGGTTCGCCACCCTCCTACAGCTGGACTACACGCTCCAGCGGCACGCGACGGGGATCACGGACCCGAACACGGGCAAGAGCGTCACGGCCCAGCAGCTGGCGGACACGAACGGGCGCGCTCCTGGGGTGTTCCCGTTCAGCATGTACCACCACAAGCGGTGGGAGCGGTGGTTCCCGCACTTCCTCGACGGGAGCACGGCCGGGGTGTCGAGCGCCTCGAACCCGATCACGCGCAAGCCGAACCTGCGGCCCTGGTGCAACCACACCAACCCGGTCGCCGAGATCGAGACGGTCGTCCAGCCGTTCCACAGCACCCAGCTCTGGCCCCCCTATGAGGGTGCGCACCACGCGCGCTACTACCAGTGCCTGCAGCCGCTCATCTGGGGCTGCAACAAGGGCTTCGCGAAGTGGCTGATGCGTCAGGAGGCTTGCCACCTCGAGATGAACTTCCCAGGGATGCCCGTGGCGGCCAACTCGAGCGAGGGGCACGTGGTCGAGGCCTTCAACTACAACTCCGAGGGGTTCGTTCGGATCCGAGAGGTGCTGGATGAGCAGGGTCGCCGCGCCGCTGGCGGGTCGTTCCTCTCGAGCGACCACAACATCCAGTGGTACCGGGGCAACGCGCACTCGTGGTCCTGCATGGCAGAGGCCGCGCGCATCGAGTTCGATCCGGCCCGCCGTGGAGAGCTGTCTGCCTGGGCGGTAGAGATGGCACGCACGGCGGACTGGATCCTCAGCCCGCTCGGCATCGCCAGGCGCTCGTTCACCACGGAGGGGAACCAGAACCACCCCGACGACCCGAACGTCTGGGGCCCGACGCAGCTGCTTGGTGGTGGTCCGCCGGAGCCCGGTCGGGGAGCCATGCCGTCGAACTACACGGCGGTGCAGTACTACATGATGAGCTTCCTCGCGTGGGGCTTCTACGCGGTGGAGGTGGCGCTACGGCCCCGGGTGGTGGATGGCTCGTCCCCGAACCCGACGGAGCAGATCAAGTACCTGCGGTGCGTGGTCGACCTGTGCCGGTCGATGTGGGAAGCACGTGAAGCGCACCCCGACGATCCCGCGCTGGCCTCTGGCTACTGCCTGTGCTCGACCGCCAACGTCGACTTCGCATCGGACCCGCCGGACACGGTCATGCGTCCCTGGGTGTTCGCGTGGATCGGTGGGGGCAACTGGCCGGGGCACTCGGACGAGCGGAACATGACGCACCTGCTCGTGGCGCTGCGCATGTCGCGCGACCTCGGGCTGACGGGCTCGGGCGACTTCAAGCGGTGGGCGAAGCGCCAGATGGGGCTCGACGAGACCGCGACCGACGCCGAGCTGATCGGTGCGATGGAGGTGCGTGCGTCGAACGACGTGGCGCCCCACGACAGACCCTTCCACGGCTACGTCGTGGAGATGATCGGAGAGATCCAAGCAGACGAAGGAGTGATCTGATGATGAGCCGGCAAGAGTTGCATCTAAGCGAGCGTGAAGGACATGTCATCCCCATCGCATTCGGCGACACAGTGATTGTGCGGCACGCAGATGTGCGGATCACTTCCCGTCCGGCCACCCCAAGATCATCTGGCCTCCGCCGGTGCGAAACAGAGACCCTGCAACGACCGCGTTCTCAAGGTTCACCCCGGCCTCAGAATTGACGGCTTTGATGTGCACGCCGATCTGCGAAGGCTGGACTTGGAGGTCGTGGCACTGGAAGTCTCCGCCGACCGAGATCACCTCCCGAATAGCCTGGCGTTCTTCATGGGGCATTACGCTTGGGAAGCTAACCGCTCTGGGATGCAGGATTCTCGCGACGAAGATGATCCTCGACCTGGCCCTGACCGAGATGGACTGCGCATCACGTCGCACGATCACCTCGCCATCCTTGTCTTCGCCAGCCAAGTCGATGGTCTCTCCAGTGACCGGATCAGTGATCAGCCCCTCCGTAGCGAGGACTCGTGCATTGGCTGGGCCCTCAATCCTGAGGTCGAGAATCGGCACGAAGGCTCCGTCTTTCTCGCGGAAGAATAGGGGGGCTCCTCCGACAAACATGAACTTGCCGAGACGGACTGCAATGGGAAGATTGCGCTTAGGCGGAGGGGGCGTACTCATCTCTCATGCTTGCGGGGTAATGAACCTGGTTCTTGGGCGGGTTGATGCTAGCAGGAAGGCGGTCTCATGAAGCGCGGCGGTCCCTTGAAGCGCCTGAAGCAGCTACGGAGGTCGGGGTTCAAGGCGAAGCGCAAGGGCGAGGAAAAGCTCGAGCGCAGCAAGAAGCTCGTCTGGCGCAGGGACGACGGCAAGTGCCGCATCTGCAAGGGCACGTTCCACCTGCAGGTCCACCACATCGTGCCTCGGGCCAGGGGCATTGGATGGAAGGGGCTGCACGAGCCGGCCAACCTCGTGCTGCTCTGCTGCGTGTGTCACCAGGGCGTGCACGACGCCTCGCTGCCTGGTTGGGAGGAGTGGCTGAGGCGAAGGCCGCTGTCATGACGATCATCAAGATCGCAGGCATCAGGAGGGTCCGAGGCCTAGGATTGGAGTCCATGGGAAACCAGATCGAACCCAACCACCGTCCAGGCGAGCTGGCCAGGGCCACCAAGATTATCCGATCGGGGGATGCTCCCGAGAATGAGCGGACCTGGGCGTTAGATGTCGCCAGCCGGTTTCGATCGGCCCATGACTATCCGCTGAATGCGATCAACATGGCGTTGCGGAACCGGTTGCAGAAATTGGCTCCTGGTGCATTCAGCATGAGGAGGCTCAAGCGAATCCGTGCGATCGAGACGAAGCTGCGGCTCAAGCCAACCATGAGGCTGCAGCAGATGCAGGATCTTGGGGGTTGTCGAGCGGTTGTTCAGAACCTCTCTCAGGTGCGGGCTCTTGAGGAGCTATGTCGTAACTCGCCTCGGGGATCCAGCAAGGTCATCGAAGGCCGAAGCGTGGACTACATCCTTAGCCCAAAGAAGATCGGCTATCGAAGTCTGCACATGATCTACGAGTACGCACCAAGGCGCGAGACGGGCGCAAAATGGCAGGGGATGAACATTGAGCTGCAGGTGCGGACTGCCGCCCAGCACGCTTGGGCTGCAGCCCTTGAGACCGTCGACATTTTCTCGGGTACGGGCATGAAGGTTGGCGTGGATAGCCCGCCGGGTTGGTTCGAACTCTTCGAGTTGATGGGCAACGCGATTGCGCTGATTGAGGGTGGCCCACTCTCTGACTCGCAACAGTTCTCCAAGCGTGAGTTCGGACTGCGGCTTCGGGAGATCGAAGGGATGGTCAAGGCCAGATCGACCTTTGATGGCTGGAGGCTGGTAGCGAGTGAGATCACAGGCGGCTGGCCGGTTGGTGTCTCATTCATCGTGGCGACCGAACCCGCAGCCGCACAGATCTCGTGGGCAGGCGTTCCTGGCGATCCAGTCGAGGCAGCAAAGCTCTATTCCGAGATGGAAAGCGAGGCCAGTCCAAGCGCATTCGTGGTTCAGGTCAGTGTGAGTTCACTTACATCCCTGGGCCATGCGTATCCGAGCCTGTTCGCGGACACCTCCCTCTTTGTAGCTCTGATGGAGGAGGTCCTGGCATGGGCATGAGCGGGATCGAGATCGGGATTGCGAGCAACCTAAAGCAGTTGATCCGCGACATGGAGCACTTCGTCGCCGACCAGTTGCCGTTCGCCACGGTCGATGCGCTGACACAGTCGGCCAGGAAGGCCAAGGACCGCGTCCGCAAGTCCCTCAACAAGCGATTCGAGCTGAGGAGCAAGTACAGCGTCAACGGCATCACGATCCAGAGGGCCGAGAAGAGGGATTGGCCTAATGCTGCGGCCTACGTGGGGGTCGACAAGAAGCGCGCCTACTTGGCCGACCACGAGCAGGGGAAGGTGAGGAAACCCAAGGGGTCGAGCGTGATGGCCATCCCCACTAGGGCGATCAATCGCACGTCGTCTGGGCGGATCAGGAAAGCCCAGCGTGCTGGCGCGTTGCGTGCCGCGGGCAAGACATACCGACCTGAGGGCAAGGACGTGGTGCTGCGCAAGGCCAAGGGCCGCGGAGCCGCGCGGAACCTGAAGGTGATGTACGCACTGTCCCCCCAGGTGAAGATCAAGGGGGGGCGCCTTCGTCTTGAGGAGACCGTGCGGAAGCACGCCACGCGCATCCTCCCGGCTCAGTTCAAGCGCTCCATGCGCGAGGCTGTCAGGTCGCGTCGGTCGAACACGGACCGTCTCACGACCTCACAGGCGCGCACGCTGCTCGCTCGCGCGAGGGGGCGACGGTGATTGCGCGTTGGGTCCTTCCTGTCTCTTATACACATCTGACGCTGCCGACGATCTACTCTGTGTAGATCTCGGTGGTCGCC
>FYBJ01001611.1_pt2 | contig 19417 bp, 12 predicted proteins | sample 1134611 | NCBI WGS metagenome assembly FYBJ01 (sample SAMEA104116008, study PRJEB20421) | marine metagenome | isolation source: marine | reverse complement strand
CGGAGTTCGACAAATACAAACAGATCGATCAGTGGCGCATTCAGAACCAGTGGATGGAACTGGCTGATTTCAAAGAAATTTACTGGTGGGAATGGGGCCACAGACAACTGGGGCGTCTGATCGGTGTCGTTTGGGCGCTTGGGTTCTTTGGGTTCATGGCTGCGCGCAAGATCCCGACCGGCTGGACTGGGCGGCTGTTCCTGCTGGGCGTTCTGGGCGGCGCTCAGGGCGCCATCGGCTGGTGGATGGTGGCATCCGGCGTGACGCAGGGCGAGGGGATGACCTCGGTTGCAAGCTACCGGTTGGCGACACATCTGGGACTTGCCTTTGTGATCCTGGGGTTCATCGCGTGGTACGCTTACATGCTGGGCCGTGACGAGCGCGACCTGATGCAGGCGCGACGCGCCAAAGAGGCCAAGCTGTTTTCTCTATCGACAGGATTGATGCACTTTGCATTCCTGCAAATCATCATCGGTGCCTTTGTGGCTGGCATTGACGCGGGCCGTTCGTTCACCGATTGGCCGCTGATCGGTGGCCAGCTGTTACCGCCGGACATGTCCCTGCTTGATCCGTGGTGGCGCAACCTGTTTGAAAGCCCCGGTTTGGTACAGTTCATTCACCGCTGCGCGGGTTATCTGCTGTTTGCCTTTGGTGTTGTTGTCTGGTTGCGCGGCCGTCAGAGCGCGCATCCCCAAACCCGGTTTGCCTTCAACGCAGTCTTTGCGGCACTGTCGCTGCAAGTCGTGTTGGGCATCACCACCGTCGTCTACGCCGCGCCCTGGCAGATCGCGATCGTGCACCAGCTGCTGGCTGTGATCCTGTGGGCGCTGATCCTGCGCGCCCGCTTCCTGAGTGCTTACCCTGTTTCAACGTCCGTTCGAGGAAACCCTGCATGACCGCTTATGACAATCTGATGGCCTTTCAACGCGACACCTCTGCCCTTGGACAGATTGCCGGGCGTTTGGGATGGGATCAGGAGACCATGATGCCGCGCGGCGCCGCGGACCAGCGTGGGCAGGAAATGGCTGCGATCGAGGCGGTGCTGCATTCGCGCAAGTCCGATCCGCGCGTTGGCGAATGGCTGGAGACTGCCCAGGCCACGGACGAGGTGGGGGCGGCGCAGTTGCGCGAAATCCGCCGCGCGTACGAACGGGCCCGGAAAGTGCCCTCTGATCTGGCCAAGACACTTGCGCAAATAACGTCCGAGGCGCAAGGCAAGTGGGCCCAGGCCCGCGCGGATGAAGATGTCGCGGCGTTCTTGCCGGTGCTGGAAGAAGTGGTGGCCTTGAAGCGCGAAGAAGGCGCAGCTTTGTCCAACGGGGGCGACATCTATGATGCGCTGGTCGAAGACTATGAACCAAATACCACAAGCGACGAAATCGGGGCCATCTTTGACGCCATGCGCCCGCGCCTGGTTGCGTTGCGTGCTGCCGTCTTGGACTGTTCGATACCCAAGGGCGTTGTCGGAGAGTTTGACGAGAGCGCTCAGATGAAGCTGTCGCGGCAATTGGCCAAGGCTTTTGGTTATGATATGAGCAAGGGGCGTGTGGACAAGGCGGTTCATCCTTTCAGCTCGGGCAGCGGCTCGGACGTGCGTATCACCACGCGAACCAGCCTGACCGATCCGTTCAACTGTTTCTACTCGACCATCCACGAGGTCGGTCACGCCGCCTATGAGCAGGGGATTGATCCGTCGTTTGAACTGACCCCGTTGGGGCGCGGCGTGTCGATGGGTGTTCATGAAAGCCAAAGCAGGATCTATGAAAACCAGCTGGGCCGCAGCCGCGCGTTTACCGGCTGGCTGTTTCAGCAGATGAAAGACGTCTTTGGCGACTTTGGTCTGGATACCGCGGAACAGTTCTATGCCGCCGTGAACCGGGTGCAAAACGGGTACATCCGGACCGAAGCCGACGAGGTGCAGTATAATCTTCACATCATGCTGCGGTTTGACCTGGAACGCGCAATGATGCGCGGCGATCTGCAGGTCGCGGACATCGAAGGGGCCTGGAACGACCGGTTCAAGGCCGACTTCGGTTATGCCGTCGACAAGCCGTCGAACGGCGTGTTGCAGGATGTCCATTGGTCGGTTGGCTATCTAGGCTATTTCCCGACATATTCACTGGGCAATGTCTATGCCGGCTGCCTTTATGAAGCGCTGCGCGAGGCCGTCCCGAACCTTGACGACCAACTTGCCCAAGGCGACACGTCCGGGGCGACAGGCTGGCTGCGCGAGAACCTGCAGCGTCACGGCAGCCTTTACGCGCCGCGAGAAGTGATCAAGCTGGCCTGCGGCAGGGCGCCCGGACCTGACGCTTTGTTGAATTACGTCGAGCGGAAATTTGGTGATATCTACGGGGTCTGATCGCCGAAAAATGGTCTCACCGACGCCCTGTTTCCTTGATTTTCTGCGTGGAATTTCCAACGGTTCCCCTTGCAGGCAAACATGGGCCACGCGCCGGACGATTACGCAACCAGCACTCTGATCCGTATCGACACAGCCCGGAATTTTTGTTGCTGTACGAGAGGTTTTTGAACGGATGCACTCGCTCGATGCGGATGCTGTTGTTCATCTGAGCTGGGACTGGTTGCACGGATTGTTTCGGGGCACCCCTGGACGCGGCCGGGTCTCTGCGTTCTCACGGACGGATAGGATCGGGGATGCGCGTGACTTTCTCCCGTTGCGCCGTGACCTGCATTGAAGCATCTCCCGGCACGAGTGTGTGACGCATTTTGTCACGATGGGTCTGCTCAAACTCGCGGATTACACGGGGTTTGTCTGTTCAGATGAGATGGTGATCGGCGCTGTTGCCAAGGCTATTCAAATCGAGCCCCGGGCGCGGCTTTCACGGCGGTTTGTACTGACCGGACGTCGCGCGCGGGTGCGTCGCTTTATCAAGGTCTGACATCACGGGACACCGGCTTGCTATTGGCCTGCTTCCGTTGGGCCGCAATTCTAGCGGCTGCCAGGGTTCCGCGGTGACGCGCCGGGCATCGCCCGGCGCCCGGCCCAACGGAAGGAGATGCCCCGTCAGGGGCGTTGACGACGGGCGGGAGCACCTTGGGATGATTTGGTCGAAACGCTTTCAGGTTGTGGGCGGTTGTTGAACTGTTCACCGGAAAGATGCGGAGTCCCTGGATCCAATATGAGCTGGTCAAAGAGATAGGTGTTTAATACCGGTTGCGATCATGTGTGCGACATCGGCTTGCATCACTGCATGTCTGACGGACAAACGACATCGCGACCAAGACCCCGAGGGACTTCTGGAAAATTTCAAAGAAGGTATGATTTCAGTGGCCTGCTATACGGCCTAGTTCAATGCATGATTTGCCAATCGCAACATCGGCAGTGCGCCTTGTGCGGGGATGGTATGGGGCAGCCATGGCCTGGCCCGGAGTGGACCGGACCAGATTGAGCTTGATGCCACCCGCAAACCCGTTTCGCTGTTTTCGACCGTCTTCGCCGAGTTCGAAAATAGCGGCAGTGTCAAGACGGCACTCGATTCAATCTGTGGTTCCTAATCAATCAAGCAAAACCAAAAAAGCCGCCGTTGTTCACTACGGCGGCTTTTTCATCTGATCTGGATAAAAGATCAGGCGTCGCTGTCTTCTTCGTCACCTTGATCTGCAATCCAGGCGACGCTGACGACGCTTTCTCCTTTGCCGGTATTGAAGACTTTTACGCCACCGGCACTGCGCGAGCGGAACGAGATGCCCTCGACCGGCACGCGGATCGACTGCCCCTTGGATGTGGCGAGCATGATCTGATCGTCGATTTCAACCGGGAACGACGCAATCAGCTCTCCACCACGCATGGCCTTGTCCATTGCAGCAACACCCATGCCTCCCCGTCCTCGAACCGGGTAGTCGTGGCTGGAGCTGAGCTTGCCTGACCCGCCTTCGGTGATGGTCAGGATCAGGTTCTCCGCGGCCGACATCTCGGCATAGCGTTCCTGGCTGATCGTCGCCATGGCGTTGCCTTCTTCGTCGGAGGCTTCGGCGTCGTCGGCCAGGCCGGCCACTGCACGGCGCATCTTGAGGTAAGCGGCGCGCTCGTCCGAGGTCGCCTGGAAGTGACGGATCACGGACATCGACACCACGCGGTCGTCGCCGTTTAGCCTGATTCCCCGCACACCGGTCGATTTACGGCCCTTGAAGACCCGCACATCCGTGGTCTGGAAGCGGATCGCGCGGCCTGCATTGGTGATCAGCATCACGTCGTCCTCTTCGGAGCAGATGCGTGCATTGACCAGTTCCACCTCGTCGGGCAGATCCATCGCGATTTTGCCATTGCGTTTCACGTTGGTAAAATCGCTCAACGCATTTCTGCGCACGTCACCTGCGCTGGTGGCAAAGACGATCTGCAGGTTCTCCCATTCATCCTCGGGCACGTCCACTGGCATGATGGCCGCGATTGAAACGCCGGTCGGGATTGGCAGGATGTTGACGATCGCCTTGCCACGGGCGGAACGGCCGCCCTGCGGCAGGCGCCAGGTCTTGAGCTTGTAAACCATGCCCTCGGTTGTGAAAAACAGAAGCTGCGTATGCGTGTTGGCTACAAAGAGGGTGGTGATCACGTCCTCTTCTTTGGTCTGCATGCCGGACACGCCTTTGCCGCCGCGTTTTTGCGCGCGGAAATCTGCCAGCGGGGTCCGCTTGATGTATCCGCCGCTTGTGACAGTGACGACCATGTCTTCACGTTCGATCAGGTCTTCGTCGTCCATGTCGCCCGACCAGTCGACAATTTCGGTCCGGCGAGGAACCGCAAATTGGTCGCGCACTTCGCGCAGCTCGTCCCCGATGATGCCCATGATCCGTTCGCGAGAGGACAGGATTTCAAGGTATTCCTTGATCTTGCCCGCCAACTCTTCCAACTCGTCGGTGACTTCCTTGACCCCGATCTGGGTCAGACGCTGCAGCCGTAGTTCAAGAATGGCCCGAGCCTGGGTTTCAGACAGATTGTAAGTGCCATCATCGTTCGCCGTATGGGTCGGGTCGTCGATCAGCGCGATGTATTCCAGGATCGGCTGAGCAGGCCAGCGCCGGGTCATCAGCTTTTCGCGCGCTTCGGCTGCATCCGCCGATTGCCGGATCGTCGCAACGATCTCGTCGATATTGGTCACGGCCACAGCCAGACCACACAGGATATGGCTGCGTTCGCGGGCCTTGCGCAGCAAGTAGGCCGTGCGGCGTGCCACGACATCCTCGCGGAAATCGATAAAGCTGGTCAGGAAACGGCGCAGGGTCAGCTGCTCGGGGCGACCACCGTTCAGCGCCAGCATGTTGCAGCCGAAATAGGTCTGCATCGGTGAGAAGCGATAGAGCTGGTTCAGCACCACCTCGGGCGTCGCGTCCCGCTTCAGCTCAACAACGACACGTACACCGTTACGGTCGGATTCATCCTGAACGTGGGCCACACCTTCGATGCGCTTTTCACGCACTGCTTCGGCGATCTTTTCGATCATCGAGGCCTTGTTCACCTGGTAGGGGATTTCGTCCACGATGATGGCATAACGGTCGCGACGGATCTCTTCGACGCGGGTCTTGGCGCGGACAATGACGCTGCCGCGCCCTTCGAGATAGGCCTTGCGCGCACCGGAACGGCCAAGCATCACACCGCCGGTCGGGAAATCCGGTCCGGGCACGTAGTCGATCAGCTGTTCGCTTGTCAGGTCCGGGTCGTCGATCAGCGCAAGCGTTGCATCGACCACTTCGCCCAGGTTGTGCGGCGGGATGTTGGTGGCCATGCCCACGGCGATACCACCTGCGCCGTTGACCAGCATGTTCGGGAACCGGGCAGGCAGGACCGTTGGTTCCTGATCCTTGCCGTCATAGTTGTCCTGGAAATCGACCGTGTCTTTTTCAATGTCGGCCAGCAGGGACGCGGCGGGTTTGTCCATACGGACTTCGGTGTATCGCATGGCCGCAGGGTTATCCCCGTCCATCGAGCCGAAGTTGCCCTGACCATCCAGCAGCGGCAGCGACATCGAAAAGTCCTGCGCCATCCGGACAAGGGCGTCATAGATCGCACTGTCGCCATGGGGGTGATATTTACCCATGACATCACCCACCGGACGGGCCGATTTGCGATAGGCTTTGTCGTGGGAGTTGCCGGTTTCGTGCATTGCATAAAGAATGCGCCGGTGCACCGGTTTCAGGCCGTCGCGAAGGTCGGGAATGGCACGGGAGACGATCACCGACATCGCATAGTCGAGATACGAAGTCTTCATCTCGGATTCGATGGATACCGTCGGCCCGTCGTAAGCGGGGCGTTCAGGCGGTGTTTCGTCCATGTTTTCAGGAGTTTCTGGCGTGTCGCTCACGTATGTTGCCCGATCTTTGTCCAGGGTCTATATCTTGTGGATGCATCTTATCAGAAGGGGCATATGGGGTGCAAGCAAGCTGCCACCGTTGACGTCAGAAAACCTTCATGGATTGATAACGCATTGTTTTTGGAAGCGATTAACCATTGTTGTGCTAAGGTGAAGAGACCGAACCAGAAATGGAGGTCGAAAATGGAGCAGAGCGAAACGGAATTGATGCTCAAAGGGTATGGGCTGACGACGGCGGAATTCTTCTATCACATGCCCGATTACATACATGTTCTGAATACATTCGTCTGGCAGGAATACGATCTTGCCCCGGATCATCCGAAATTGTTCAAGTTTGTCGAATTCTGGCAACGCGAAATCGACGGACCGCTGCATTCCGTACGCTTCACCCATCGAAAGATGATCTCGCCCGGTGAGTGGCGAAATGTGGTTGGTGAATTTCGTTTGAACTGATGGCGGCGACCAGTTTGTTGTACTGATATGCCTGATGCTGCATGCTTTGCCTGAAACCAGATCAAGGTGAAGAACATGTTGCGAGCGGGGCTGATTATAATCCTTGTACTTGTTGGCGGATCGGTATCGTCACAGAACCTTTGGGATACGGTCAAAAAGGGTGCTGAAAACACCACTCAGGCGATAGGAAATGGCGCGAAAACGGTCGGTGAGACGGTTGAACAGGGGGCCAGGGTTGTCGGTGATACGGTGACTTCGACGACCGAACTTGTAAGCAACGAAGACACGCCGGAAGCGACCCGCGCCAGGTTGGACGCGATGTCAGACCAGATATTGAAACAACTGTTGGCGGAAAACGATGAGGCCAGTTCGCTTTTTGATCAAAGCGCAGGATACGCGGCATTTGATAGCCGCAAGGTTACGGTTTTTCCAGTAAGCGCTGGATACGGTCGCGGGGTCGCTGTGTCGGGTGTGGGCGGGGCGCGCACCTACATGAACATGGGCACGGGCGGAGTGGGCGCTGCGTTTGGGATCGGCGGGTTCGTCAGCAAGTTCGTGATCATGTTCGAAACCGGCGCTGACTTTAGCAACTTTGTCACCAATGGCTATGATGCCACGGCCGAAGCCGGTGCGATGCAGGGGCATGACAGCAGTAGCGAAAGGGTGCGGTTTGTCGATGGACAGTCATTTTTCGTGCTGAGCAAGAACGGATGGCGGGTCAATGCAAATGCATCTGGAACCAGGTACTGGCCGTCGCCTGAATTGAATTGATTCACGCGGAACAACTGGCTCCGCCCAAAACGCAGAATTTGGCGCAATGGGGGTGGTTCAACTGCACATCGGCCTCTGCCTCTTCAAGGCTGTGTCCCATTTCAAATTCCGCTGAATAGGGCAGCAAGGTGCAGGCTAGAACCGCCGGCCTGTCCGCGCCTTTGCGTTTCACCACCATGCGAGAATTGGAACACATGATCCCATCCGGGCTTTTGCCCAGGATCCCCCAACAGGCAGTGGTGATTTCCGGAACTTCGACGGTTTCGTCCATTTCCGGGAAAAGAACGGTTTGGCCGGGGTGCTGTGCGTCTATGTCAAAGCCATGTTCAGCAAAGAAGGCGGCATAACCGGCGCGGCTTTGTGCCTCGTCGTGATCCCACAAGGAACGGCCGGCCACGGCCATCTTGATGCCGTTGTCACGAAGCCACTGCATGCCTTCGAGGGTTTTGGAAAAACTGCCTGTGCCGCGTTCCTCATCGTGCAACTCGGGGCGATAGTGGTCGACTGAGATTCGTAATGTCAGCTTGTCCGCATAATCATTTTTCAGCGCCAACAATCCTTCACGCATGGATTTGCGCATCATGGGCCGCATCGCGTTGGTCAGGATCAGCACCTCGAACCCTCGTCCGAGTGCGGCGCGGGCCATCTCGATCATCTGCGGGTTCATGAAGGGTTCGCCGCCAGTAAAGCCAATTTCGCGGATGGGCCAGTTGCGCTCCTCGATCTGATTCAAATAGTCGCGAACTTCGTCCGCAGTGAAATAGACCAGCGCGTCGTTGGTGGGGCTACTTTCAATGTAGCAGTTCACGCATTCGATATTGCACAGAGTGCCGGTATTGAACCACAGCGTTTCAGGATGAGAGAGAGCAACCGAAGCACGAGGTTCCCCCTTGGCCGTCACAAAGCGGTCTTCGAACTTGCCGACATTGGCAATCTGCGATTCGAGATCTTTCATGAACTTTCACCTTGCTGCTCGAGGATTGATCTAGCCTATTTGGGGAAAGAAGTTAAAGTCGCCAATGATCGTCTGACAGACTTGTGAAGCATTGGGATTGAATAATTGTTTGCGCTAACATTGGACTTTGCCGGGCAGAGGGCTTAAGGACAGATCATGGTTTCACGCGTCATCCCGGTCGACCCTTTCGACTTGATCATTTTTGGCGGTACTGGCGATCTTGCGCGGCGCAAAATTCTGCCTGCGTTGTTCCGAAGGTATTGTGCAGGGCAGATCCCGCAAGATGCCCGGATCATCGGGGCGGCACGTCGGGCGCAGGACGCAGATGACTATCGCGCCTTTGTATCGGACGCGATAAAGGAGTTTTTGACGCCCCGCCACTGCGAGGATGGAACGCTGGACGGGTTCCTGTCTTGTCTGGACTATGTCGCCCTAGACGCTCTGGGGGATGATGGTTGGGGGGATTTGGCGGCCAAGATTTCGGGCGACGGGGTGCGCGCCTATTACTTCTCAGTCGGACCAAGCCTGTTTGGTCCTCTGGCGCAGCGCGCCAAGGCCCATGGGTTGGTCAACGACCAGACAAGGATCGTGGTTGAAAAGCCATTTGGGCATGATCTGGGCAGCGCACGGACGTTGAACACAACGCTGGCAAATCACTTTAACGAAGGTCAGATTTATCGCATCGATCATTACCTGGGCAAAGAGACGGTGCAAAACCTGATGGCGGTTCGGTTCGGCAACATGCTGTTTGAGCCGCTCTGGAACAGTCAGTACGTCGATCATATCCAGATCACCGTGGCCGAAAGCGTCGGCGTCGGTGGCCGTGGCGAATATTATGATCGCGCTGGCGCCATGCGGGACATGATGCAAAACCACCTGATGCAGCTTCTGTGTCTGATTGCCATGGAGCCGCCGGCAAAGTTTGACCCCGATGCGGTTCGGGACGAAAAACTGAAGGTCATCAGGGCGCTTGACCCGGTCGAACCGCATCACATCGTGCGCGGGCAGTATCTGCCGCGCGACGGCGAGGCCGAGGAACACCCAAGCTATCGCGAGGCTGTCGGCAATCCGCGCAGCACCACCGAAAGCTTTATTGCGCTGCGCACCCACATCAGCAACTGGCGGTGGGCAGGCACGCCGTTTTACTTGCGGACTGGTAAACGGCTCAAGGCGCGATCATCCGTGATCAACGTCATGTTCAAGGATGCACCGCATTCGATCTTCGGGGCCGATGCCGGGCGCCACGCCAATGTTTTGTCGATCCGGTTGCAACCGAACGAGGGCATCACGCTCAAGGTGACGATCAAGGAGCCGGGGCAGGGCGGTATGCGCCTGGTTGACGTGCCGCTGGACATGTCCTTTGCCGAGGCATTGGGTCCCGAGGGGCAGGATCCGCCCGATGCCTATGAACGGTTGATCATGGACGTCGTGCGCGGCAACCAGACCCTGTTCATGCGCGGTGACGAGGTCGAGGCCGCCTGGGCCTGGACCGATCCGGTTATTGCAGGTTGGCAAGCGCGCGGCGACGTGCCCAAACCATACGAAAGCGGCAGCACGGGCCCCGGCGACGCCGAGCTGCTGATCAAACGAGATGGTCGCCATTGGCAGGGGATCAACCCATGAGACTGGTGGAATACGCTGATCGCGACATGCTGGCCATCGATGTGGCCAATATTCTTGCAGGCGCTCTTGAAACGGCGCTCTTGCATCACGAGACCGCGTCGTTTGCGGTGCCCGGCGGAACCACGCCCGGGCCGATCTTTGACTCGCTCTGTGCGGCCAATCTGGAATGGAATCGGGTTCACGTTCTGCCCACCGACGAACGCTGTGTGGACGAGGACGACGACCGGTCCAATGCCAGGCTGATCAAGGAACGGCTCCTGACCAATCGCGCGTCTTCTTCGGTATTCCTTCCTCTCTTCGGCGGAGGCACACCCGAGATCAACCTGGCCGAGACCGAAGCAATGCTGGCCCCGCATCTGCCATTGTCGGTGCTGCTGTTGGGCATGGGCGGGGACATGCACACTGCTTCGCTTTTCCCTGGAATGGAGGGGCTGGCGGATGCGCTGGCATCGGATGCACCTGTTCTGACTGTGGCACGCCCGCAAACGCAGCCCGAAGCGCGTATTTCCCTGACCGCACGGGTATTGGACGGCGCCTTGTCCAAACATCTGGTCCTCTATGGCTCTGAGAAACGAGAGGCACTTGAAAGGGCGATGCCCATGCCCCCCGAAGACGCTCCGATCTCGGCCGTTTTGAACGACACCAACGTGTATTGGGCGGAATAGGTAGATCCATGTGGAATGAGCTGCAAAGACTGCGCGACGTAAACAAAAGCTGTCGTATTGTTGATCTGTTTGAACGCGACAAAGGGCGAGCCAAGGACTTCTCTGTCGAAACACATGATTTGCGTTTCGATTATTCCAAGACGCTGATTGATGCGTCCGTGCGTCAGGCGCTCGTCGAACTGTGTGGTCAGGCCGGTGTGGCCGAGCGGCGGAATGCGATGTTTGGCGGTGCGCCGATCAACGAGACCGAAGGGCGCGCAGTTCTTCACACCGCCCTGCGCAATCTGGACGGCGGTCCTGTTCTGGTTGAAGGCCAGGACGTGATGCCCGACGTGTTGGACACACTGGCCCGGATGCGTGTCTTTACAGAAAAGGTGCGCAAGGGCGTGTTCACCGGGGCCGGCGGCCCGATTACGGATGTGGTCAACATAGGCATCGGCGGTTCCGACCTTGGGCCTGTGATGGCAACCTTGTCACTGGCCCCATATCACGATGGTCCTGCCTGCCATTTCGTGTCCAACGTGGACGGTGCGCATGTGTCGGACATACTTGGACCGCTGGACCCGACGCGGACACTGGTGATCGTTGCATCCAAAACGTTTACCACCATAGAAACCATGACTAACGCCCGTACAGCACGCGCGTGGATGACAGAAGGCGGCGGAGATGCCGGCTCGCAGTTTGCAGCCGTGTCCACTGCTCTGGACAAGACCGAAAGCTTTGGCATTCCGGCGGAACGTGTCTTTGGTTTCGGAGACTGGGTTGGTGGACGCTACTCTGTTTGGGGGCCCATAGGACTGCCGGTGATGCTGGCCATCGGGCCTCAGGGGTTTGATGCTTTCTTGCGGGGCGGGCAGGCGATGGACCTGCATTTCCAGTCCGCGGCCTGGGCTGAAAACATGCCGGTGCTGTTGGCCCTGACGGGAGTGTGGCACCATCAGGTTTGTGGCTATTCCACCCGTGCGGTGCTTCCTTACGACCAACGCTTGTCTCGATTGCCGGCCTATTTCCAGCAGTTGGAGATGGAATCGAATGGCAAGTCCGTGGCAATGGATGGCGCGTCGCTTGGCATGCCTTCGGGACCTGTGGTTTGGGGAGAGCCGGGCACCAACGGGCAGCATGCCTTTTACCAACTGATCCATCAGGGCACGAATGTCGTTCCCTGCGAATTCATGATTGCCGCGGAAGGCCACGAACCCGATCTGGCCCATCATCACCGTCTGCTGGTTGCCAATTGCCTGGCCCAGTCAGAAGCGCTCATGCGTGGGAGGTCTTTGGATGAAGCACGCAAATTGATGGTGGCCAAGGGTTTGACCGGCGCCGAACTCGAAAGACAGGCCCGCCACCGTGTCTTTGAGGGCAATCGCCCGTCGACTACGCTGGTTTACCCCAAGCTTACGCCTTTTGTGTTGGGACAGATCATTGCGCTTTATGAACACCGCGTGTTTGTCGAGGGGGCGATTTTGGGCATCAACTCCTTCGACCAGTGGGGTGTGGAATTGGGCAAGGAACTGGCCACGTCTCTGGCCCCCATTGTCGATGGCGTTGAAAGCGCGCAGGACAAGGATGGCTCAACTGCTGCGCTTGTCGATTATGTCTTGAAGCACCGGACCTGAGTTAGCCTTCTGGCGTCGCGCCATCGCGACTGACGAAAACGTCCCGCAGGTTTTGCGGCAAGGGATAGCGTCCCGAGCCATCGGGGCGCAAAGTGACAAGCACGCCGGTCAATGTGGCGCGCAAGTCGCCCGACCAGAGTTGTTGTTCGATGGTAAAGGACGTGTTTCGAAATCTCGTGACACGGGCCGTCGCCACATAATCCTCGTCCATCACCATTTCGCGGATGTAGTGAATATTTGCGCTGCGTATCACAAGGCGGGGGGCGTCCATTCCATCGTAACAATAGGCGCACAGATTATCGAAATACGACACCCGAAGGGTTTCGAACCATTCAACATAGGCCTTGTTGTTGACGTGGTTCAGCGGATCCAACTCGGCAAATCGCACCTTGTCAGCCAAAGCCAGAGGTTGGGGGACTTTCAAACCCAAGGCAAGCTGTTCCTTGGCGGTCAATGGGGAGTGATAGCGAATAGTCATAAGTGAACTGCTAGTGTTCGTTCCGCCGCTGCGCAAGCCATGGTGATCGAATACGTTACGGTACGGTTATGACTTGACAGAACGGTCTGTGTTTAATTGTCTGACATTTGACGGGAGACGGCCGGACAACCGCCACGATCAATCTGGCACATGGTCAACCATAGGGGAGGACAAGGGATGCTCGGACAGATGATGACGCAGCCGTTGCTGATTTCATCGCTCATTGATCATGCGGCCCGCTATCACGGGCAGACTGAAATCTGGTCTGCAAACATCGGCGGCGGGATCGATCAGACCAATTGGGCCGGGGTTGCTGAAAACGCTCGTCGGCTTGGATCGGCCTTATCGGCCCTGGGATTGGAGCCACAGGCTCGCTGTGCGACCCTGGCCTGGAACAATCGGCGACATCTTGAGATCTACTATGGCACGTCGGGGGCGGGGTTTGTTTGCCATACCATCAACCCGCGCCTGTTTCCCGAGCAACTGGTCTATATTGTCAATCACGCTCAGGACCAGGTCCTGTTTCTGGACGAAACCTTTGTGCCGATGATCACACCTCTGCTGGACCAACTGAACACGCTTGAGCACATCGTGCTGATGGGGCCAAGACGGGAAGCAACGGCGGCCAAAATTCCAGGCCTAAAGTTCTACGATGAGCTGATCGCCGGGGGGTCGCCGGGTTTCGAGTGGCCCGATCTGGATGAGAATACGGCGTCAAGCCTTTGTTATACATCAGGAACAACTGGAAATCCTAAAGGAGTTTTGTATTCCCATCGCTCAACGGTGTTGCACAGTTTTGCATCAAACACGCTTGATTGCGTCGGCTACTCTGCGCGTGATGTGGTGATGCCCGTTGTTCCGATGTTCCATGTCAACGCCTGGGGCTCGCCTTATGCCAGTGCGATGTCGGGCGCGCGGATGGTTCTTCCGGGGCCGGATTTGCAGGGCGCGGCGCTGGTGGGGCTTATCGATACCTACGGTGTCACCCTGGCCCTGGGTGTGCCGACAATCTGGGCAGGGCTGTTGGCCTTTGCGCGTGAAAATGACACCACGTTGGCAAGTCTGACGCGCACGGTGATCGGTGGTTCGGCCTGTCCGCCCTCGATGATGGACGAATTCCGGGAAACGTACGGGGTTGAAACCATTCACGCCTGGGGCATGTCAGAGATGAGCCCATTGGGGTCCACCAACACGCTCCTGGCCAAGCATCTGGATCTGCCTGAAGCGGAACAGCACAAGCAACGTGAAAACCAGGGACGCCCGCCTTTTGGCGTCGAGCTCAAGATCGTGGATGACGCAGGCAACGACCTGCCGCATGACGGGGAAACTCAAGGTGATCTGATGGTTCGCGGACATTGGGTGCTGGACAGCTATTTCCTGAAACAGAACGACAAACTTTTGCAGGACGGTTGGTTTGCAACGGGGGATGTGGCAACGCTTGATCGCGATGGTTTCATGACGATCCGGGACCGATCCAAGGACATCATCAAGTCAGGCGGTGAATGGATCAGCTCGGTTGAGCTGGAAAACATCGCTGTGGGACATCCGCAGTTGGCCAGTGCCGCCGCGATCGGTTTGCCGCATCCCAAGTGGGACGAACGCCCGGTGATCGTGGCCGTGCGGGCACCGGATCAGAACGTGACAGAAGAGAATGTGATACGCTGGTTCGACGACAAGGTGGCGAAATGGCAGATCCCGGATCGGGCTGTTTTTGTCGATGCCTTGCCCCTGGGTGCAACAGGCAAGGTTCTGAAGCGCGAGTTGAAAGAGCAGTTCCGCGACTTGCTGTCCGAATGATTGGGAAGGGCCGGTCGCTGGAACCGGTCTCGATCTTAAGCCTCGCCCGCGGCCGTTTGTGCGCGGTTCCCCTTGGGCACCTCGGGGGGCCGGGCGTTCGTCGGCGTCATGATCTGAGAGCTGTTTTTGCGGAGCACATCCCTGATTGGTCGTCCACCTGAATGCGGTCCCTGATGTTGGTTCTACGCCCGTTGATGATGAACAGGCCGGCGATCAGGTTGGACACAGCCGTGTTTGATCCCGGCGACACCATCACGCCAAAAAGAATGACCCGAACTTGAAAGGCCTGGGCTGAACCAGAGTAGTTCTCGTGATACGAGGGAATGTCACCTCAGATGGCTTGGGCCTGAAGACCGGCAATATCCACTTTTTCTTGTGTTCTGCGCTGGCCACTGTTGTTGCCGATACAATCTTTCCGTTGACCAGAATGTCTTTGCCGGCCGCGCCGTCCTGGAGGGTGGTATTGAGCGCGTCCTAAGTCATTGCGCGGCGCCTTCGACCGGGATCAGGTGAACATCGCGCTGCGGGAAGGGAATTGATATACCGACGGCGTCGAACTCGATCTTGGCCTGGCCAGTGAGATTCCAGAACACTGTCCAATAGTCGTCATTCTTGACCCAGGGGCGGCAAAAAATATTGACCGAGCTTTCGCCAAGCTCTCCGACAAATATTTCGGCAACCGGGTCCTTGAGGCAAAGTTCGTGATGATCGACAAGTTTTTGCAAAACGTCGATCGCCAGTGCTGCATCGTCGCTGTAGCCGATGCCAAAAACAAGGTCCACGCGCCGGGTTTCGGACGCACTGACATTGGTGATGATGTCCCCCCAGATCTTGCTGTTGGGGACAACGATGATCTGATTGTCGAAAGTTCGGATCTTGGTCGATACCACCGACATTTCATCAACAACACCCGAAGAACTCCCGATCTGAATGAAATCGCCGGTGTCAAAGGGTTTCAGCACCATGATCATGAGGCCGCTGGCCAGATTGCCCAGTGTCTCTTGCAGGGCGAATCCAAGGATAAATGACAGTCCTCCAAAGACAGCGAACAACGGGGTGACGTTGACCCCGAAAAGCCCCAGAACGATCAGAACACCAAGGACCATAACGGCCCAGTACACGGTTGTTGAGATAAAGGTTTTGAGCAGTTTCGATAGCGAGGGAACGCGCGTTAGGCCGCGATCGGTCATGCGACCAGCCAGACGCGCGACGAACATCAGAGCCCAGATCGCGATGATGATGGTCAGGACACTGATCAGAAAACCCAAACCCCCATCCCTGGCGGTGAGCCAATCCAGAGCAGCGTTTGCCAAAGTTCTGGGATCTGTTGTCCGCAGCGCGCCCGAGGTCGCGGCAAAAGCATAATCCTGATAGGGCTTGATCTCGTCCGGGTTGGCGCCTTTTTCCTGCCAGCCAGTTATCGCGGTCTGGAAATTGGCAAGGTAGGTTTTCGTCGTTTGTTGCACCGCTTCCAACTGCGTTCGCAGGCTGTCCGCCCTGGCGTCTGCGGTGGAGTTGATGTCCAGGTTCAGGTTGGACATCTGTTCAAGTTGCGCGCGTACATGCGCCTGCCATCCCTCGACAACCTGGGCCATTTCCAAGGCCGTGAGCGGAACAAGAAGGATGTTCAGATCCTCGGGCGACACGTTTGCATCGAGCGAGCGCGAAACCAGTTCGGAAACTTTCCGCGTGGTGTCGCCCGGGCGTTCATCTGGGCTTGTTTCCTGGGCAAAGGCTGGCGTGAAGGCTTCAAATACCACCAAAAAAATAGCGACATTGAAAATCATTGACGTCCGGAATAGTCGAATAAGGCAATTCATGTTCTCTCCCCTGAACAGAATTATTGTCTATTTTTCCGCATCTTACTGTGCTGCATTTGAGAGGTTCAGGCAATGCTGGGATGCGGAAGCACTGTTTCACCAAAGTAAGAGTGCCTGAATTCAACCCGTGAAACCGGCGCACAGCCAGATCAGGGAACACGTAGCAATGGCTGCAACTTGGGTGATTACAAGGCTGGGACCGTTTGGAAAGTCTGGAGCGGGTAACGGGAATCGAACCCGTAACTTAAGCTTGGGAAGCTCGCGTGATACCTTTTCACCATACCCGCAAAGGCCCTTGATCTTACGAGCCTTTGGTCGTCGAGACGGGTAGGGGCCCGCCGTCGCCTCGTTTTATGCTCACAAAATGGAATGGGCGCAAGTGGAATGGCACCAAATCCGCTCTGGTTTTGCGGGGGTGCGGAAGCTTTGACACTGACGTTGAGCCCCCAAAAACACGGTCACGCGGCGCTTGTGTCCGGTGCATCGATCAAGGACCTGTTTCGGGGGGGGCATTCCCGGCCTTCTGATGGGGTTCGTGGTGATGGGGCTTGATGTGTTCATGTCTCATCGGCGCGGCTTTGGTCACGAAGACCCCGTTCCGCTGCGCGATCTGCCGCGACTGACGGTGCAGGCGATACCTGCCTTGCTGATGCCGATCAGTCTGCTCTTTTGTCTTTGCGGCGGGATCACAACCCGGACCTTGGCCGCAGCCATTGCCGCGCTGCATGCGCTGATAATCGCGCTTAAAAGCTAAGTTTGCTTTACAGGGGTTTTCGGAGCCTCGGGTGGCTGCCGCTGTCCGGTTTCAAGGGGTTCTGTTACCTCGCGTGAAACCATTTCACCATACCCGCACTCCGGGGGGGTGAACATGACTTGGTGAGAGAGAGGGGGCAAGCGGGAATGGAACCTGCCTGCCCCCTCGACGAACTGTCAGCTCCGCCGACGACGGCGACGGCCACCGGACGACGCCGATGCCTCGGCACCGGAGTTGAAATTGACGTCTGGCAGGGTCACTTCTGTTGCCAGGATCGGGAAGGGTTCGGCCGAGTTCGGGATGGCCGAGGCGTTCACGAAATGCTCCTGAAAACGCGGCTCAATTGCTGTCTCGATCTTGTGGATCGCGCGCACGGTGTCCTCGATCTCGGTGCGGGCCTCGCTGTTGAGCAGGGCAATGCGCGCGCCGGTGCCTGCCGCGTTGCCCGCTGACGTCACCTTGTCCAGCTGGCAATCCGGGATCATGCCCAGAACCATCGCGTGTTTGGGGCTGATATGGGCACCAAATGCGCCCGCCAGCACAATGCGGTCCACGGTGTCGACCCCGAACTTGTCCATCAGGAGGCGCGCACCGGAATAGAGCGCCGCCTTGGCCATCTGGATCTCGCGGATGTCACGGTTGGTGACGGTGATCACAGGTCCGCCGTCGGCGCTGCCATCCCACACCTTGTAGGAATAGGTGCGCCCATCCAGGAAACACCGCTTGGTGCCGGTTTGCTCGGGGCTGCCGATCAGGCCGGGGCCGTCAACGATGCCCGCCATGCGCATCTCGGCGACCATTTCGATGATACCGGATCCGCAGATGCCGGTAATGCCTGTGGTTGCGATCGCCTCGGCAAAGCCGTCTTCATCCGACCACAGGTCAGACCCGATGATGCGAAAACGCGGCGCCTTGGTCACGGGGTCGATTTGCACACGTTCGATGGCGCCGGGGGCTGCACGCTGGCCCGAGCTGATCTGCGCGCCTTCAAACGCGGGACCGGTGGGCGAGGAGCAGGCCAGAACCTTGTCGGTGTTGCCCAGCAGGATTTCCGCGTTGGTGCCCACGTCCACGACCAGAACCAGATCCTGCGACTTGTCTGGCGCCTCGGACAACGCCACCGCTGCGGCGTCAGCGCCCACATGACCGGCGATGCAGGGCAACAGATAGATTTGTGCAGAGGGGTGGATGCTGTCGAGATTCAACTCGGACGCAGCAAGGTTCATGCTGTTGGCGGTAGCCAGGGCAAAGGGGGCCTGTCCCAGTTCAAACGGGTCTATCCCCAGGAACAGGTGGTGCATCACGGGGTTGCAGACGAAAACGGCATCAACCACCTGATGCGCTTCGATCTGGGCATCAGCGACGATATTGCGGAACAGCTCGTTCATGCCGTCACGCACGGCGCGTGTCATTTCCTGATCGCCGCCCGCGTTCATCATCGCATAGCTCACACGGCTCATCAGATCCTCGCCAAAGCGGATCTGCGGGTTCATCAGGCCCGAGGAGGCGACAACCTCACCTGTGGCCAGATCGCAGAGGTGGGCAGCGATGGTGGTTGAACCGAGGTCAACGGCCAGCCCATAGATGCTCTGCTCATGCAAGCCGGGATAAAGATCGAGCAGGCGGGTGGGGCGTCCCGGTGCCTCGTGCAGCAGGCAGGTGACGGTCCAGCCGCCTTTGCGCAGCACGGGCTGCATCCTGGAGATGATCGGCAGGGCGATTTCGAATCCGTCCACCTGCCACTGATCCCGCAGCGCATCGCGCAGACGCTCCAGATCGCCTGATGGGTCGTGCATGTCGGGTTCCTGCACCTCGACATAGCACAGGCGCACAGTGGGATTCAGGGTGATATCGCGGGCCTCGGCCCGTTTGCGGACCACCTGGCGGTGGACCTGACTTTCTGGGGGCACGTCGATGACGATGTCGCCCTGAACGGTGGCCTGACAGCCCAGCCGGCGGCCCGGCGCAAGCCCGCGCTTGTCGTCATAGCGTTGCTCGACCTTGTTCCATTCCGACAGCGCATCCTCTTTTACGGTCACGCCATGTTTTGGGAACTCGCCATAAGATGGGGTGATCTGGCATTTGGAACAGATCCCGCGCCCGCCACAGACGGAATCCAGGTCAACGCCCAACTGGCGCGCGGCGGGAGGGATCGG
>FYBJ01000148.1_pt1 | contig 19472 bp, 17 predicted proteins | sample 1134611 | NCBI WGS metagenome assembly FYBJ01 (sample SAMEA104116008, study PRJEB20421) | marine metagenome | isolation source: marine | reverse complement strand
TCTGGATCGCGATGCTGATCGGCGGGCATTTCTGGCGTGACCTGCGAACACGCCAGGAAGAATGGAAACCGGCTGCAATATGGGCTGATGTTGTCAAACACGCGAAGCTCGATTTCACCCATGTTGGCGCGAAATACAGCTTTCTGCAAAAGCTGACGTACGGGATCGTACTGGGTGTCTTGCTGCCCGTTATGGTCTTCACCGGCCTTGCAATCAGCCCCGGTTTCGAGCCGGCCGCGCCGTGGCTGGTGGATATGTTCGGGGGGCGGCAAAGCGCCCGGTCGATCCACTTTCTTGCTGCTTGGGCGTTGTTCGCATTCTTCGTCGTTCACATCCTGCTCGTGCTGCTTTCCGGCCCTGCGAAGCAAATGCGCGACATGATCACCGGAGGCGTGGATGAAACGTAGAACAGCCCTCGTTGGCCTTGGTGCGTTATTCGCCGGGGCATGCTCGAAAATCTCTGAAAGCCGTGCGGGTCAATCGCTGTTCGACATGGCGGAAAACTGGCATTTGAAGGCGCATCGCGCGCTGGCAAACCGTCAGGCTCTTGCTCCTGAATTTGCCAAGTCCGATATTTCTCCGGTCTTTAAGGGCAATGGTTCGATCACGGTCGACAGTGACATCTATCGCGATCAGCTGAGCAAAGGCTTCCCCGATTGGCGTCTGCGGATCGGCGGATTGGTCAAGAACGAGATGTCATTCTCGCTCGAAAACCTTCGCACCCTGCCCCAGCGGACACAGATTACCCGGCACGATTGTGTCGAAGGTTGGAGTGCGATCGGGGAATGGACCGGGCCGCAGCTATCGTTGCTGCTTGATGCCGCCGAAGTGCTTCCGGCAGCCAACTTCATTGTCTTCTATTGCGCGGATATTCTTTACGGCAAGCGCTATTACGAGAGCGTCGATATGGTCGATGCCTACCATCCGCAGACAATCGTGGCGCATGCACTCAATGGCGAGCCGCTACCGGAAAAGAACGGCGCTCCGTTGCGGATGCGCATTGAACGTCAACTTGGCTACAAGCATCCCAAGTATCTTACCGGCATCGAAGCGGTAGCCAGCCTTGACGATATCGAAGGCGGCAAAGGCGGCTTCTGGGAAGATAACTACGGATATCAGTGGTATGCGGGGATGTGATTGATCCCTATTTGGCAGGTTTCCGTCCGAGATAGTGCTCAATCACTAACGGTGCGCCCATCATTTCATCCGGCGTGCCGGAAAAAATTACCCGCCCTTCATCCATTACGTATGCACGCTCAATCAGGCTGAGCATTTCGGGCACGTTCTGATCGGTGAGCAAGATACCAATGCCGCGCGTCCGCATCTCGCGGATCAGTTGCTTGATGCTGGCGATGGTAAGCGGATCAATGCCCGAGAATGGTTCATCAAGCAGCATGATCGCCGGATCAAGCGCGAGCGCCTTAGCCACTTCGCATCGTCGCCTTTCACCGCCCGAAAGGGAATTGGCCGACGCCTTGCGCAGCCGGGCAAGATCGAGCGATTCAAGAATCTCCTCGAGTTTGGCGTCCCGTTGCTCGCGCACGGGTTCGACTATTTCCAGCATGGACAGGATGTTCTGCTCGACGGTAAGCCCACGAAAGATCGATGGTTGCTCGGGCAAATACGCAAGTCCCAGCATCGCCCGACGGTAAAACGGCAATGCCGTCACGTCCGCGCCTGCAAGCATGATCCGGCCCATATCGGGCCGAAGTAATCCCAACAGACAATAGAAGGTGGTCGTCTTGCCAGCTCCGTCGGGCCCAAACAGACCGACGATTTCACCTTGCCCGACTTCTAGCGAAACTCCGTCCAGGACCGCCCGTTTGCCAAAACTCTTGCGCAATTCCACTGCTTGAAGCTGAATTGGGGCATCGTCAGCCATAGCATTGGCCAAATCTGATCAAGACGCTGGAGCGGGATAGACCCGCGACATCGCCACCCAATCGGCGGCGATCAGCTGTTCCAGCACATCCATATCAACGTCAGCCAGCTTGTTGATGTAGAGGCAGCTCTTGCCGGTCGCATGCTTGCCTAATTTCGCCAACAATTCCTCGCGCCGCTGTGCTGCGATGTCATCACAATATCCGCCCATAAGATAGAGTGAATGCTTGGCCTTGCGCGGGCTGAACCCGGCCCGCATCCAGGTAACATCGCGGCCGCTGGCGTAGGTGGTGTTGTATACGCCATAGCCTATAATCGATAGCCCCCACATCTGCGGCTGCTCACCCGTTACCTTGCGAAACAACGCATCGAGCACCCTGGCATCCTCGCGTTTCGCGTCCGGCTCGACACTTGCAATGAAATCAAGGGGATCAACATCGGTAATCTGAGTTTTCGCCTCTGCCATACGCATCCCTCCCTAATGTGATTGACAGGCTAGCGGAGGATGCGCAGTCTGTCATCGGGATTGGAAATTGGGGTGGGTCGCGACAGATATGTGGTTGCTAGACAAGTTTCTGAAAAAAGCCATTAATCACGGCCAGTTTGTCGTCACTGATCACGATGGCAAGGAATACACTTACGGCAGCGAACCTGACAGCTACCCCGAAGAGATTGGCGGAAGGCCTGGTCCGATCCGGATCAAACTGACCCACCCGAAGGCGGCCAATCACATCGCGCGCTACCCGCAGTTGGGCGCAGGTGAAGCTTACATGTGGGAATGGCTGGTGGTCGAAGAACCGCATGACATTCGCGACATGATCCTGTTCGTGACAATGAACGCCAAGCGCTTGGGTGAAGCATCGCTCAAACCGCAAACGCGCTTGCGCAAGCTAGGCCAAAAGATGATCGCGGCAGTCGACGGGATCAACCTGCGCGGCTCAGCGGCGAAGAATGCAGAGCACACCTACAATCTGACGCGCGAGCTGTATGAGCGTTTCCTTGATGAGGATCGCCAGTATACGATGGCCTATTATCGCCAGGACCCGCGAAATACCTCGCTCGAGCAAGCGCAAATGGACAAGAAAGCGCATCTGGCAGCGAAGATGTGTCTGAAGCCAGGGATGAAAGTGCTCGACATTGGCTGCGGCTGGGGCGGCTTCGCGCTCTACCTTCACAGGATGTACGGCGTTGAGGTGACCGGTGTCGCGCTCGCGAAAGACCAGATCGCATTTTGCAAGGAACGCGCCGAAGCCGAAGGCGTGGCGGACAAGGTCCAGTTCCACCTGATGGACTACCGCGATGTTACAGGCGAATTTGACCGGATATCATCCGTTGGCCTCCTCGAGCATGTCGGCACAATCCACTACCCGCAATTCTTCGAGCACACACACAGGCTGCTGAAGCCCGGCGGTGTGATGATTAGCCATTGCTGCGGCCGCGCTGGCAAGCCTGGCTTCACCGATGCCTGGACGCGCAAATACATCTTTCCTGGCGGCTACATTCCGGCCCTGTCCGAACTTGTCTCTGAAAGCGAGAAGGCCGGCTGGCAGATTATCGATGTGGAGGCGATGCGCTTCCACTACTCCTACACGCTTGAGGAATGGTACAAACGCACCGTCATGCACCGCGAGGAAATCACGGAGATGTATGACGAGACGTTTTACCGCATGTGGTTGTTCTACCTCGCCGGCGCAGAGCAAAGTTTCCGCAATGGCACGATGGTGAACTGGCAAATCCAGTATGTGAAAGATCGCGCAGCGGTGCCGATGACCCGCGAGTATATGGTCGAGGAGTCGGCCCGCTTGCGCGAGAAAGGCGAAGTGCCCAAATGGCGCTTCGATCCGGAGTTAAAGGAAGCGGCAGAGTAGCCACCCTCACCCCTTCGGCGGGCGCGGAAACAGCTTTGGCGTGTTCTTGCGATAATTCTGATAATCCGGATCATCCCCCCAGCGTTCTTTGGCGATGCCATCGAGCAGGTTGATCCCGCTCACCCGCGTCAGCAGCAGGAAGACGAAAATGGGCGATATCACCGCCAGCCATGACCAGCCTGAAAGCAGCGGCATCGCAATCACAAGAATGCCGGTCCACAGCGTGATCTCTCCGAAATAGTTCGGATGTTGAGACCATGCCCACAGGCCGCTCTGGATGAATTTGCCCTTGTTCGCCGGATCTTTCTTGAACTGCCGTTTCTGGTTATCCGCGACCACTTCAAAGCCGAATCCGATCACCCAGATCGCTGCGCCCACCCAGAAGAACAGTCCCAGCGGCGCGCTTTCTTGCGCTGTGATAATAACCAGTGCTGCGGACGCGGTGAAGATCACCCACACCGCTTGCAGTGTCCATGCAACCAGGAAACGCGGCGGATTTACCTTGATCTTCTCGAACCGTTCATCCGCACCACCTGCGGCATGAATGCGTGTAAACAGGAAGCTGCCCAGCCGGATAGTCCAGATACCTACCATCGCTGCCACCACCATCGCGCGCGCGTCCAGCGGCGCCGAATTATACGCCGCCATCGCGATGACAGAGAGATAGGTCAGCGCGCCGACCGTGTCATAATAGGTATCCTTCTGCGCCAAAGCCGAGGGGATGAATGCCAGCCAGTTCACCGCAAAGGCCACCATGGCGCACACGAAAACCGCTGAATGTACACCCATCGACACGCTGTTTGCGCCCGCAAGGTAGGCAAAACCTGCCCCCAGAATTGTCGCGAAGACGACAACCGCCAAACTTTTCGCAGCACCTTTGAATGTCATTATCTGCTCCCCCGAAAATTGCTTTGTCCTGGAACGAGTAGCAATACAAATCGATCCGGCAAAGATGCAGGCGATTAACAAGCCGCAGCTTGAAACGCCAAACTCGGCTTGGGATGGGGATTGCGCCTTGTTCAACGGGCTGCGGAACTATAGGCCGGACCCTGCATCAAGGGAGACAGCAAAATGGGACAGCTAAGCATCACAATCGGAAGGGTTCTGCTGGGGCTATATTTCCTGATGCCGGGTTTGATGAAGATCGCAGGACCCGCCGAAACCATCGCCTATATGGAAAGCCACGCGATCCCCTTTGCTGCGCCGCTGATGTGGTTTTCTGCCTCCATAAACATATTGGGCGGGCTGGCGCTGATCGCGGGTCGGCATGTCCGCCTGGTCGCCTATGGCTTCGTAATCTATGTTTTGCTGGTCAATTTCATGCTGCACGATTTCTGGACAATGGGTCCGGATATGGTCGAGCGCGAAACACAGAATTTCTTCAAGAATTTGGGAATTCTTGCCGGACTGCTGGTGCTGGCAGGCACGGCAACAGTCAGGCCACTATCGATAGCGGGTTGGTGGCGCAGCGACAAATCTGTCTAGGGCTAAGCGCCGCAACCACGCGAAATATTGAGAAGCCATGACATCTGTTCAGCAATGCGAACCCTGCAAGCATTGCCGCGATCAATTCGCTTGAAATAGTTTGAGACTGCTGCGCACACTCATACGCATGAGACTTCGGCAGATCGAAATTTTCTATCACGTCTACCTGGCAGGATCGATCAGTGGCGCAGCAAGAGACCTGAATGTCTCGCAACCATCGGTCAGCAAAGTCCTTCGCCACGCAGAAGACCAATTGGGCGTCGAGCTGTTCCTGCGCAACAAGGGCAAGCTGGTGCCGACGGCCGCCGCACACGAACTGTATGCGGAAGTCGAGGACATTTACGCACGGCTATCGACATTCAACCGCTCGCTGGAAAACATTGGTAATCGGCGCGGTGGGCATTTGCGCCTCGGTGTGTTGCCATCGCTCAGCCTTTCGCTTGGCCCGGAACTGGTCGCGCACATGATCGGCGAAGATGCCAATGCGACTTTCGCACTAACCACGCTCCATTCTTCAGAGATGCGCGCCGCGTTGTTCGAAAAGCAGGTCGATATAACGATTGGTTTTGAGCAAATTGACGATGAGCGATTGCGCGCGGAGAACATCGGTTCAGGCGGCATGGTGCTTGTATCCGGGGAAAGTGTTTCTCTCCCAGGCGCAAAGCTTGACCTCAATATCTTGAATGGCGTCTCCTTCATCAGCATGCGTGACAGTGGCCCGCTTGCGCATCTGGTCAGCTCTGCTCTGAAAGAGCGCGGCCTGTCACCAAGGGAAATCGTCTCGGCTCACACTTATCATGTGGCATTGTCGCTGGTGCGCAAACGCATCGGCATGACGATCACAGACGAGTTTACAGCATACTCTCACTTTGCTTCGGGATTGCACCGCTATCCACTGCGGAATTTCCCCAAGTTTCCACTGCACGCAACCGCATTGCTTAGCCACCCAGAACAAGCGTTGATCGATCGGGCTATGCGCGATGCGAAGAAGGTGGCCAGCGGCCTTTCGGCAGCCATTCGATCGCTGCAAACCGGCAGCCCATAGCCAAACGCTATATCTCCACCTAAATTTGATAGCATTTGAAGTTTGCCAGCGTGCGAAAAACGCGGCAGTAAACAGCTATGTAACTGTGTCCGGCAAGGGGACTTGGGCCGCGCACTTGTTTGGAGGAAGAAATGAGAGCTTCGTCACGTACACTTGCTGCACTTCTTGGTGGCACCGCGTTCGCCGCTATCGCTGCTCAACCTGTCATGGCGCAGGATGTTGCACAATCTGACGAGGGAGATGATGTTCTTGCCTCGACGGATGATGAACTGAACGGACCGACAATTGTTGTTACAGGCACGCAGATTCGCGGTGCTGTGGTAGATGATGTTTTGCCAGTCTCGGTCATCGGTGAAGCCGAGATTGATGCGATCAACCCAAGCTCTGGTGACGAACTGTTCCGCGCAATTCCGCAAGCCGGCTTTGTAGCATTCAATGAGCAAAACACAACCGGCGGCGTAAACAGCGCGCGCGGGGATATTGCTTCAGTCAATCTGCGCTCGCTGGGGACGGGCAACACGCTTATGCTCATCAATGGCCGCCGGATGGTGCTTGATCCGGGCTTTCAGACCGAATTGCTGGTCCCTGTTGTATCACCTGACAGCAACTCGATAGCTCCCGGCAGCGTGCGACGTGTTGAGGTGCTGCGTGACGGTGCTTCGGCAGTTTACGGCGCGGATGCGGTCGCCGGGGTTGTTAACACAATCCTGCGCAGCAATCGCAAAGGTGGTTATCTACAAGCAGACTATCGCGCGTCTGACGGAACTGGGCTCTATAACTATTCGATTCAGGGCGGAGTTGGCTTTGATTTCAATGAAGGCCGCAGCAACATAACGCTTTATGGAAGTTACTTCCATGAAAACGGTATGCCCGCGAGTGATCGTTTCTATTCGCGCAGCAGCGATCGCAGCAATGATCCGCGTCTGGCCGGAACGCCTTGGGAAGGTGACACCAATTTCCGAAACACGTCGACCCTTACACCTTGGGGCCAGTTTGACATTCAGGGATCCGGGGCGAGTGGATCAACCGATATTGGCGATGACGATTTTCAAATTCAGCCTGATAGTTTCAACGGGTGCCGTCTGGATCTTGGCGGCGGAATCTGCGCCGACAACGGAACGTCGGTTGATGTTCCGCTCCGCTATGACCTTGATGCTGATCGCTCTCTGTACTCGGAAAAGGATCGCTACAATGCGGCCATTCTTTTCAATCACGAACTGAGCGATTCAGTTGAATTCTACGCTGAAGGAACTTTCTACCGCTCCAAGTCCAGCCGGTTGCGCGAATCGAGCGCCAACCTGACGGCCGTTCCAATCGGCATTTCGCGTAATGCCTATTACAACCCATTAGGTCCTGTCACATTCCCTGATGGCAGCGCCAATCCCAACCGCTTGCAAAGCGGGATTGATGGCGTGTCGGCCTCTGGCCGCGATCTGATCATGGAACGTTACCGGGTAATTGATGGCGGCCCGCGCCGTGGTACCGTGGACAAGAATGACTTCCGTATCGTTCTAGGCCTGCGCGGCGACATGGCAGGTTGGGACTTCGACACAGGCTTCGTCTATCATCAAGCCAACAAAACTGACCTTACACGTGACCGGGTTTCCACCACGGCGCTGCAAAACCAGATCAATTTGAGCACGCCTGAAGCCTATAATCCGTTCAACGGTGGCTGCTATTTCCCAGATCGTGAAGTCGCGCCGGCCAACGGAGATTGTACGCCGAGCAACCAGACTGCGTTGGACGCTGTCTCCATCGACGTTTTCCGCAAAGGCGAGACGACTTTGGCACTGGCAGATTTCAAGGTATCGCGCCCGGACATCTTCACGCTGCCCGGAGGTGATGTCGGATTTGCCGCAGGCATCGAATTCCGTCGTGAAACATTCATTGATGACCGCGATCCGCGGCTCGATGGTTCAATCACTTTCACTGACAGCGTCACCGGTGATTTCTTTGGCAGTGACGTTTTGGGGTCCAGCCCTTCACCTGATACCGGCGGTAATCGCGAAGTCTATTCAGGCTTCGCTGAAGTCATTGTGCCGCTTGTTTCAGACGATATGGATATCCCGCTTGTTCAGGATCTGAATGTTCAGATTGCCGGACGCTTCGAGCGGTTTTCCGACATCAAGGAAACAACCATCGTTCCGCGTATCGCGGCTTCATGGACTGTGTTCGATAGCCTCATGTTCCGCGGTGCCTGGTCTCAGGGCTTCCGCGCACCAAACCTGGTACAGGTGAATGACGAGGGAACGACCCGCGTAAATACACGCGACGATTACGTTCAATGCTATGCGCAGATTTTGAAGGGTGACATCGCCACCTTCGACAATTGCTCTGGCGAAGGCACGGTTAGCTTGCGCACAGGCACTAACACACTTGAATCGGAAGAGACCGAAAGCATCAATTTCGGGGTCGTACTTACTCCGAGCTTCTTGCCCGGGCTTACGATTACTGCCGATTATTGGCGGGTTGAACAAAAAGGCATCGTTGGTGTGTTCGGGGATGACAACCAGATCGCACTCGATCTACTGCGTCGTCTGGAAGGGTCTACCAATCCCAATGTCATCCGCGAAGCACCCGATCAGGACCAGATTGATCTCTTCGCTGGAACTGGCTTGGATGCGGTAGGTGATGTGATTCAGGTTTTGGACGCTTATCGCAACCTTGATAGCCGCCGCACCAAAGGTTGGGACTTCGGCCTGTATTATGACATCGGCGACTTTGGCATCGGTGCTTTCGATGTGCAGGTCAATGCAGCTTATCTTGACAGTTTCTTCCAGTCGCCAGGGCCAGAGGGCCAGGAGCTGCTTGATGCAGTCGAGACCGGTGGTCTGCCTGATAGCATCGTGATCAGCGATATTGGCGAACTTCGTGAACTCAACGGTCGGCCCAAGTGGCGGTGGACCGCGACAGTTGGTTGGGAAAGCGGACCGGTTCGCGTAAGCCTGTTTGGTCGCTATGTCGGCGGAGTGTTTGATGATAGCGTCACGCAGGATAGCGAGGACATCAATGGCAACCCCAACCCGGATCCGGGCAGCTTCTTCCCGGTTGATGACTGGTTTACCATGAACGCACGGGTCAGTTACACGATTGAAGACGATTCCGCGATAGACGGGACCCGCCTTTCTTTCGGTATCCGGAACCTGACCAATGAAGCGCCTCCATTGGCTGACGAAAGCTACGGCTATTTCAGCAGTCTGCATAGCGCGCGGGGACGGGAATTTACTTTCTCGATCCGCAAGAACTTCTAATCAGATGAAGGGCGGGTGGGAGTGCGGAAAGTGCTTTCACCCGCTCGCCAATTCAGGGGCATCCTATGAGATGGGCTATTCCAGCGGGGCTTGCGGCTCTCGCGTTGAGCGCATGTGCGCCATCCGCAAAGGTTGAAACCCCACCAGCGCCGTTCGCCGCGCCTGACAATGCGCGCTGCGTTGGTAGTGGCATGGCCATCGACACAGACTTTCCGGCAGGCGCGTTGGACAGCTGTACAATCGACGCCAATGGGTTGGTCACGATCAACATCGCCCCGGAAGACGAACCGCCGATCAATTGCAGCCCATGGTATTCTTTCCGCGTGCATACCGCGATCCCGCGCGATGTGACGGTTAAGCTCACTTACACTGCATGCGGGCATCGTTACTGGCCCAAATCGAGTCCGGACGGGCAAGACTGGAAATATTTGCCCGAAGGTGCGGTCGAATTGGCCGAGTATTCTGGCCGCGATCAGGCGCAGATAACATTCGCAACCAATGGCAGTCCGCTGTTTATCTCTGCGCAGGAGATCTTCGTGCCAGAGACTTATGACGCATGGCTGGACGGGATCGAGAACCACCCTGCCCTGACACGAAGCCTGCTGGGAAAATCCGCAGAAGGTCGCGATGTAGAAGTGATCCGCCTCGGCAATTCATCTGCGCGCGAACAGATTATCCTTGTCGGACGGCAGCATCCGCCAGAAGTCACCGGTGCACTGGCAATGGTGCCATTTGTCGAAACCCTGCTCGATGACAGCCAGCTTGCCCGGCGTTTCCGCGAGCGTTTCCAGGTCACGGCTGTCCCTCTGCTCAATCCCGATGGAGTTATGCGCGGCCACTGGCGGCACAACACGGGCGGGGTCGACCTCAACCGTGACTGGGGCAAGTTCACACAGCCAGAAACACGGCTAATGGGCGACCTGCTTGCCAGGATCGATGCCGATCCTGAGCAGCAGTTGCGGCTATTCCTGGATTTTCACTCTACACAAAGAGACGTGGTCTACACCCTTTCCAAGGATTTAGAGACCAATCCAGCCGGGTTTACCGATGCATGGCTGGCCGAATACCGTTCCCGCGTTCCTGACTATGAAGTGGTGGAAGAACCCGGATACAGCGCCGGTCGTGGCGTTTCGAAGAACTGGGTCTACGATCAATACGGTGTTCCTACCGCAACATTTGAATTGGGCGATGAAACGGACCGGGCGTTGATCAAACGGGTTAGCGCCGAAGCTGCACGAGCCATGATGGCAACCTTGCTTGAAACGCCGCCCGAATGAACAGCGCGCGCGGAGTATTCGCGCTTGGCGCAGCGGCGGCACTGGCGAGCTGCCAGACGACGCCCGCGCTCACAGACTTTCCTGATCTGCTGATCATGAATGGTACCCTGTATGACGGCAGCGGTGCCGATGGACGCAGTGCCTCAGTGCTTATCGACGATGGCAAGATAGTCCGCACTATCTCTGAGAACGAGCCTCTGCCGTTTGCCAGGAAAATCATCGACGCGCGCGGCCTTGTGGTCGCTCCTGGTTTCATCGATCCGCATACACACGCGGCCAGCGATCTCGCGTCAGACGACGAAAGGCGCCGCGCAAACCTGGCTTTTGCCTTTCAGGGCGTGACAACGGTCGTCGTGGGCAACGACGGATCGGGCGCGCCCGATATTGCGGCACAGGCCATTGCAGCAAGGGAAGATGGTATCGGCACGAACGTGGCCTATCTGGCTGGCTTCGGGCCCATCCGCGAAACTGTGATTGGCGATGCCAACCGCGCGCCCATGGATGCCGAAATCGACGAGATGCGCAAGCTAACCAGGCAGGCCATGTGCGAAGGCGCTTGGGGACTGTCTACCGGCCTTTACTACGTGCCGCAAAACTATGCCGCTTCCGATGAATTGACTGCATTGGCCAAGGAAGTGAGCGCACTGGGCGGTTATTATGACACGCATATGCGTGATGAGAGCACATACAATATCACCGTCGAAGGCGCATTGGCCGAGACATTGGAAATTGGGCGCGACGCGCAGATCCCGGTCCATATCGCGCATATCAAGGCGCTTGGTCCCGCAGTCTGGGGACATTCAGCGCGGATGATCGCAATGATCGAAGCGGCCCAGGCTGCGGGGCAACGCGTCACCGCCGATCAATACCCTTGGGAAGCATCCGGAACCCGGGTCAGCAACGCTCTGGTCCCCCGCTGGGCGCTTGAAGGCGGCTTGGATGCTTTGCGCGCGCGGCTGCGCGATCCCGAACAGGCCGCGCGGATTCGCGAAGGAATTGCAAAGGCGTACGAACGACGCGGAGGTGCTGACCGCTTGCTGGTTACAGGCTCACTGCAAGGTGCCGAAACGTCAGTGGGAAGCACGCTTGCCGAAATCGCCAAAAAGCGATCAATCGACCCGGTGGACGCAGCGATTTCGATACTGATGGAAGGTGACGCGCGCGTCGCCTCTTTCAACATGAGTGCGGCAGACATTGCGGCATTCGCCGCACAGGACTGGGTCGTCACCGGTTCCGACGGATCAACCGGACACCCCCGGAAATATGGCAGCTTTCCCAAGGCTTATCAGGATCTTGTCAATGGCGATGTAGGGATGAGCATGGCACGTTTCGTGCAGCGCAGCAGCGCGCAGACGGCTGACATCATCGGTCTGACGGACCGCGGACGCATAGCGCCGGGCTTGGCTGCTGACCTTGTCATCTTTGACCCCGATGAGTTTGCGCCGCGCGCCACTTATCAATCTCCGCGCGAACTGTCGGCAGGCGTGCGCCATCTGATAGTGAACGGCGAAAGCGTGATAAGCGATGGCCAATACACCGGCGCTTTGCCCGGTCAGCCGCTGCTCAAACAAACCGGCTGCTAATCAGCCCGCTTGGCGAACCACGCTTACGAGCCGCTCAGCAGACCCCATCGCCAGTGTCCAGCCGAGCATCCCCTGCCCTCCGTTTACCGCGATCCCCGGCTCCAGCATGCGTATGATGGGCTGTGAATTGGGCGTCATGGGCCGCATTCCTGCCCAGCCTTCGTCGGCTTGATTATAGACTGCGGCTTGCGGCAGGCTCAATCTTGCCGCCGCGATCATGCTGCGCAAGCGATCAGGTTCGACTTGGCTGTTGACGCGGCCCATCTCCGCAATGCCTGCAACCAGCATCCGGTCGCCCAGATGCGTGAACACGATGCGGCGCGCATGGTCCGTTAAAGAAGCCAAGGGAGCTGAATTGCCCAGCGGGGCGGTGAACGAATATCCCTTCATCGGCTCGACCGGCAACCAATGACCCAGCGGCGCAGTCAAACGATTGAGATGGTAGCCATTGGCCACCACGATCAGGTCTGCCGCTAACTCCTCTCCCGTTTTTAGCGTTACAACGGGTGTGTCAGCTTCTCGCCCAATGCTTGCCGCGCAAGTATTGCCGCTGAACCTAACACCATACTGTTGCTCGCACACGCTCATGAGTGCTGCTGCAAAGGCGTGGCAGTCCCCCGTCTCGTCATCGGGTGCATAGAGCGCGCCGCAAAGGTCGTCGGCTGCTTGTTCCAGCGCGGGTTCGATGGCGAATGCTTCGGATGGTGACAACAACTCTTGCCTCAGACCCGCCTTTCGCTTCTCGATCAAAGAGCCCTTGGCGGCCAAGAGGTCTGCCTGGCTTCGCAGCAAGACAAATTTTCCCACCTGTTTACGCGCAAACTCAATGGGATGCTTCTCCAGCAGTTCGTGCATCGCCTCGCGGGATTGCTTCGCCAATTGCAGCGTCGCCAGAGTGTTCCTGCGGTTCGCCTGGGTCGTACAATTGCCAAGGAATTGGGCAACCCAGCGTGCGAAACCGCGATCTGCCCGCAGGCTTATTCGGAATGCCTGATCACAACCAAGCAATAGCCTTGGAATCTGGCTGAGAAGCCTTGGGCTCGCCAGGGCATTGGTGTGGCTGTAGCTCAGCTGCCGCCCATTTCCGCGGGAAGCACCGTTCGCCACTTGGGAAGCGCTGTCGAGCAGACGCACGTGCCACCCGTCGCGCGCCAGCGCATATGCGCTGGTCACGCCGACGATGCCGCCACCCACAACAATCGCTGATCGGGTCCGTCCCATAACACGCAACACTGCGCCGCGTTGGACCATGGCACTACGACAAATTGCCAATCCAGCCATAACCGTAATGTATGGCGCTGGCCGCGCTGCGAATGTGATAACTGGTCAAATGCGAACTCTCATCGCATAAGGTGCCGTCCGCACTTAACAAATCGGTTCGAAAGTCTTGGGAATGAAATCAATTCTATTGGCGCTGGCCACAGCATTTCTGGCGGCCTGCGCCGCAGCTTCTGCCGATCCAGGCCACGGGCAAGTTCAGCATTTAACCGCGATCCATGTCGAGCCGGAAATCAAGCGGCTGCAAGACTCCACGCCGGAGCGCATTCTGTTCGTCGGCAACAGCTATTTCTATTACAATGACAGCCTGCATAATCATGTCAGCCGGATGGCGGAAGCTTCAGACACAGCCTTGTCCGGTGAACTGACTTACAAATCCGCAACCATCGGTGGCGCGGCATTGCGCGATCATGCAATCGATCACCTTTTGATCCCAGAAAACCTGAGAGTCGATGCACCATTCGAAGTGGTTATCCTGCAGGGCGGCAGCGCGGAACCGTTGAGCGAGGCCGGAAGAGCGCGCTTCACTGAAACCGCCACCGCCTACGCCGCCAAAGTCCGCGCAGCGGGCGGCGAACCTGTGCTGTATATGACGCCAGCTTACGTTCCGCCGCACCGGCGCTTTCGCCCTGATATGATCGAAGATATTGCCTCGCTCTATATCGAAACAGGCAACAAGCTAGACGTGCTTGTCATTCCCGTCGGGCTGGCCTTTGCCGAAGCCTATCGCCGCAGACCCGAGATTGTGCTGCATAAGGACTTTGATGGTTCGCATCCTAGCATGCTCGGCACCTATCTGGCCGCAGCGACGACATTTGCGAGCCTCTATGGACAATCGCCGGTAGGAAACCCCTATAATTATTTCGGTGAAGTGAGCGCAGAAGACGCGCGCTTCTTGCAAGAGGTCGCAGATGACACGGTGACCGCATTTTACGGGCGGGACAAATAATCATGAGCATCGGCCTACCACAAAACCGCAGCATCAATCCCGCCGGCATAATCGCTGGTGTCATCGCGTTTGCGGCTTTTTACTTCTTGTTCAGCCCGGCTGAATTGGAACGGCCCGGACAGATCGTTGCGGCTGTCGGTGTTATGATGGCAATCTGGTGGGCGACGGAGGCAATCCCTTTGCCTGCAACGGCACTGCTCCCGATCATCGCATTCCCGCTTGCCGGCGTGATGAGTATTGCCGATGCTACCTCACCTTACGCTGACCCTATTATCTTTCTGTTTCTAGGTGGTTTTCTTGTAGCTTTGGCGGTTGAACGCAGCGAGCTGCATCGCCGGATTGCTTTGGTCATTTTCCGGCTGATGGGCAGCAGTGGCAAAGGCCTGGTTGCAGGCTTCATGTTGGCGGCAGCATTGCTAAGCATGTGGATTTCCAACACATCGACCACTTTGATGCTGTTTCCGATCGCGGTTTCGCTCGCGCTTGTAGTGGGTGAGACATCGCCCGGTCTAACTGACAAGGCGAAGCACGATTTCCAGATCGCTCTGCTGCTCGGACTTGCTTACGGCGCTTCAATTGGCGGCGTTGCCACGCTGGTCGGAACACCCACCAACGCTTTCATGGTCGGCTTTCTGCAAAGTGAGTACCAGCTCGAAATACCCTTTGCCCGCTGGATGATGGTTGGCATACCCGTCACGGTAATCCTGCTTCCAATGGGCTGGTTCCTGCTCACACGTTTCCTGTTTCCGGTGAGCTTCGAGTCTTCGCCAGAGACACGTGCAGAATTAGATCGGCGCTATGCTGCGCTTGGCGCGATGTCGACTGCGGAAAAACGCACCGCCATCTTGTTCGCGCTGCTGGTTGTGGGGTGGGTCTTGCGCAAGCCGATTGGCAGCGCACTGGGAATTGAAGGCCTGAGCGACGCAGGCGTTGCCATGATAGCGGCTTTACTGGCGTTTCTGATCCCCAGCGGTACGGATCGCCATGCGCTGGTGACTTGGGAAGACACCAGGCGCTTGCCGTGGGGCGTGCTGATCCTGTTCGGTGGCGGTTTGTCGCTAGCTTCTGCACTGTCATCGACCGGCTTGACCTTATGGCTTGGCCAGCAAATGGCCCCGCTCGGCGTGATTAATCCGCTGCTATTGGTTATAGCGCTGACCAGCCTGGTCATCTTCCTTACCGAACTGACCAGCAATGTTGCGACCACAGCCACGCTATTGCCAGTCGTTGCAGCCCTGGCGATCGAGCTGGGCGTAGACCCGCTGATGTTGGTGGTGCCTGTTACCATCGCTGCCAGCTGTGCATTCATGCTGCCGGTCGCAACGCCGCCCAATGCGATCGTTTTCAGCAGCGGTGAGATCCAGATCCGAGAAATGATGCGCGCCGGATTGTGGCTCAACATTGTTTCGATTGCGCTGGTATCCGCAGTGGCTGTCTGGCTGGTCCCGATGGTTCTGTAGGGTTCGATCCTTCAGTCCACCGCGAGTCTTCATTTCGGCTGCGCGCACTGAATGAGCAAACGCAAACCTTCCCGGCCTACGGGCCAGATCAGGCTGGTCTGATCGCCTTCTGCCGGCAAGCACCCGCGTGGCACGCCTTGATGTGACACGGTTCAATAGGTGCGGGGTTATCATCGTTGCCGAGCGGGATTGCAATCGTTCCGCCATTACAAAGCTGGGCGATCAGCACATTTCCATCCGCGCTAGCAGGCGCTGCGGGGATCGTGGCAAGCAGGAAGGAAAGGGCGGCGAGACGCATCATGGTTTAGGCTCGTCTTCATCGTCGATCAGAATGCGATGCGCTGCGCCGTCCATGTCTTCAAACTGACCGTCTTTCATCGCCCAGAAAAACATCGCCAGCCCGAATAATCCCATGCCGAGCGCCACGGGTATCAAGAACATCAGTCCATTCATTTGGCGGCTCCTGCCAGTCTAAGGGAATTGCCGACGACAATCAGCGAGCTGATCGACATCGCGATGGCCGCTATCAGCGGTGTGACCATGCCAAATAGGGCCAGCGGAACAGCCAGCACATTGTAACCAATCGCGAGAACGAAATTCTGCCGCACGACACGCATCGTGGCGCGCGCCACCTGCACTGCCTTCGCGACAGGCATCAGACGCTCTCCAATGAAGACAGCATCGGCGGCTTGTTGGCTGGCGTCGCTTGCGCTTCCGGGAGCGATCGCCGCATGCGCGGCAGCCAAGGCAGGGCCATCATTCAGCCCGTCGCCGACCATCAGCGGCTTATGCCCCTTCGCCTTTAGCGCATCGAGCAATGTCAGCTTGTCAGCAGGAGACAGCCCGCCAGCCCCCTTCAACGCAAACCGGTCGGCAACGGCTGCGACAGCGTCCTCTCGGTCTCCGGACAACAATTCAGCTTCAAGGCCGAGCTGACCGAGCGAAGCAAGCGTTGCGTCGATATCTTCACGAAGGGGATCCGCGAAGTGGATGACATGCTTGTTGTCGCCAATGCGAAGCTCGCTCATCGGGTGATCGGATGATTCCGAAGGGCGTGCGAGCGCGATTTGCCGCCCGTTGAATGTTGCGAACAACCCTTCCCCGGCACGCTCGGAGATATCGAAAATTTTGGCTGGCAAGACATTCATCGCGAGCAATGTCTTTGACAGGCCTTTGCTCAGCGGGTGGCGGCTGTTTTGTGCCAGCGCCAGCGCAATCGTTTGCGCCTCTGCGTCCAGCGCACTCACATCCGGACGGGGTTCTCCCAGTGTCAGCGTTCCCGTCTTGTCGAAGAGCACACGATCGACTTCGGCCAAACGCTCCAAAGCTGAGCCATCCTTGACTAACAAGCCTTGCTTGAGCAGCGCATTGCTCGCAACAACTTGTGCGGCAGGAACGGCCAGGCCCAAAGCGCACGGGCACGTGATGATAAGTACTGCAATCGCAATGATCAGCGATTGGTGCCAACCGGCACCGGCAATCATCCAGCCGACAAACGCGAGCGCAGCCAGACTGTGTACAGCAGGCGCGTAATAGCGCGATGCCATGTCCGCGATCCTGACGTAAAGGCTGCGCGATTGGCCGGCTTCGTCCATCAGCCGCGCAATTTCGGCAACCTTGGTGTCGCTCGCCACTGCGGTTGCGCGAACGCGAATGGGTGCCATGACGTTGATCGTGCCGGCGTGAATCTCTGTGCCCGGCGTCACCGGTTCCAACCGGCTTTCTCCGGTCAACATGGAATTGTCGATCGCGCTAGAGCCTTCGATGACTTCGCCATCCGCTGCCAGCGCTTCGCCAGCCGCGACCAGCATCACCATGCCGGTTGTGATCTCGTTGGCGGGCACGCGGCGGGTGCTGCCGTCAGCTGCAACGATCGCAGCGCTTTTGCCCATCTTGCCCAGCAGCGCATCGATCCCGGCACGGGTCTTTCCGCGCATCATCGCATCCAATGCCCGCCCGCACAGCAGGAAGAAAAGCAGCATCACGACGCTTTCAAAATACGCGTGCTCTCCGCCCGTTGCCGTTTCGTAGAAGCTCAACGCCGTAGCGAGAAGAACGCCAATCGAAATCGGCACATCCATATTGGTGCGCCAGTGCTTCAGCGCCATCCAGGCGGACGCGAAGAATGGTCGCCCGGCATAGGCAATGACCGGTGTCGCGATAATCGCGGACAACCAATGGAACATCTGCTTGGTTATGTCGCTCGCCCCGGACCATATGCTGACCGACAGCAGCATGATGTTCATCATGCCGAAGCCCGACACCGCAACCGCCCGCAACAGCATCTTGCGGTCAGCGTCGTCGGTACCGAGTGGATTGTCTTCAATCCGCTGAGCCTCGAAACCGAGATCTTCAATCGCCTTGACGAGCGTTTCCTCGCTGACGTTCGGCGTGTGCCGCAAGGCCACCCGCTTGGCTGAGAAGTTGACGCGCGCTTCCGCCACCCCGTCCAACTTTGGCAGTTCGCGTTCCAGCTTGGCGATACAGCCAGCGCAGCGCATGCCGGGCACAGTAAAGCGGCTGTCGATCAAATCGGCAGTGCTTTCAGCCGGGATGGCGGCAAGGGCGTTCACAGCAACTGGTATTCCTTCTTCCAGTCTTGTCCGGCGGATGTCATCTGAAGCCGGACAATCCAGCGGCCATCGGCTATCGGAGTGGTCGAGCGAAATGTCCCGTCGGGCATCCGCGTAAACGACAATTCGGCTGCTTCGAGATCACCTAACGGACGGCGGATTGTGGCAAAGGCCATTGCGAATTCGGGCACACCTTCTGTCTGGAAAATCAGGTGGCCATCATCTCCACGGACTGGTTGAGCGCTCCAGCCCAAGGCGTCCTGCTTCTCTGCCTCATCCAGCCAGCCATTGAATTTCTGGCTCGCGACATAGGTATTTTCGACGATCACACCGCCAAAACCGCTCGTGGCCAGACTGGCCATGTAGAAATTCACCGCCATGACGATGCCGAAGCCTCCGATCATAGTGAAAAGCATATGGCGGCCTGTGAACTCGCGTTTTCCGGCTTGCTTGGGCATCATCTTCCTCCCGGCGCGTTGAACAATGTCTCGGCGCTATCGGTTTCTGCCTGCTCGTCTTGGGACGTCAGGACAAAGCTGAAATTCTGTTCCTTTATGCCCGATGGTGCTGCGACATAGGCGCGCACTGTTCGGGTCAGGTCCGGTGAAACTTCCAGCACATGGCTGCGCGCCGCGGCGCTTTGCGGGATTGTGTCAGTCCACAAAACGGCGCCTGGCAAACCTTCGATGCGAATTTCCATATCTCGCGGGCGGGCTTCCATATTGCGCAGTTTCAGCGTGTAGGCATTGCGCACCGAGCCGTCACGCAGCAGCATGAAAGGCGGATTGCGATCAGGCGACACGGTTAGCTCGGTGTGGCTAC
>FYBJ01001593.1_pt1 | contig 19473 bp, 8 predicted proteins | sample 1134611 | NCBI WGS metagenome assembly FYBJ01 (sample SAMEA104116008, study PRJEB20421) | marine metagenome | isolation source: marine | reverse complement strand
GCCGCGTCGCGGGTGGCCTGGTCCACCAATACCTGGTCTGGTTCGGCCTTGGAACAAAGCCTTGCCGACAGGTTCACCGTTGACCCCAAAACGGTGAAATCCATCCGGTCGCGCGCGCCCATGGCACCCATCACCACTTCGCCCGAGGCCACACCGATACCCACATGCAGGTTATGCTCTGGGTGCTGTTCAAGCAGTCGCGCCATCGCATGTGTGATTCCCACCGCACATTCCACAGCGCGAAGTTCCATGTCTTCGCCTTCGAACACTGCAACCAGCGCGTCCCCGATAAACTTGTCCACGTCACCCCCGCATTTCGTCACAATATCGGCCTGTACATCGAAGTACTGATTAAGCACTTCGATCACCACTTCTGGCGAAACACGTTCAGAGAACTCGGTATAGCCGCGAATGTCGGTGAAAATGACCGATATCCGCCGCCGTTCGCCGCCTCGTTCCATCCCTTCAGCCTCGGCTTTTTGGATCGCGGACATGGTGCCGTGTGAAACGAATTTCATCAGTTCCATCCGTTCACCCAGATGGCTGATCATCTGGTTGATCCGACGCGCCAGATCGCCGATCTCGTCCCTTGCACGGACGTTTTCGACACGCGCGGCGAAGTCCCCCTCGCCGACCTTTTCAGCCACGGTTCCGATGGCCAGGATTGGTCGAGTGAGCTGACGGGCAAAGATCAACGCCCCTACCGCCGCGATTGCAAACCCGATCAGGCCCACGATCAGGATTTGCCGGGTGATCGCGTTGACCACCGCATAGGCGCTGTCCTCGCTAAGTTCCGTGATCACGGCCCATTGGAACCAGTCGGGAAAGGCATAGGCCCCCAGCACTGCCGTTCCATCCGGACGCACATAGGGTTCCAGCGCATCGGCCCGGGCACCCGCCACGATCAGCGGCATGGTCGAGGCAACAATCTGACGCTGGATCAGCAGTTCTGGATCATTGCCCAGCACCCGCCGCCCGGCCTGATCAACAATCGTGATCTCGCCGCGTTGCGCGAAGGGATGGCGGCGCACCATCTCGCCCAGGATCGAAAGTTCGATTTTGGCCGCCATCGTCACCTGACGCCCTGCGATCTGCGTGGTCAGCGGCAGGGCCAGGGTCGCCAGCCAATCCCCGGTTTCGGGCACGCGATTCACAACCGGGCGACCGAACTGGCCTGTGCCGTCAAACGCCCGGATCAGGTCGGGAGAGGTCGCAAGGGTTCTCACCGGGTCCAGCCCGGCCTGTTCGAGTTTGCTGGCAAACCCCTCGTTCGTGACCAGAATGGGCAGGTCCGAGCCTTCGACTGACAGTTGCAGCGCGACAACCTGGGGCAACTCCTCCAGCCCCAAAGTCAGCAGAGACACTTTCTGCGGAACCCCCAACTCATTGCTGTCCACACCGTTGCGGATCACCATCAGCGGCGTCAGCCAACGCCCCTCGAATGTGTTGTCAAAGGCTGTGCGCAATTGCGCTGCAACTGTTGTCAGATCCTCGTTCGCCGCGCTTTTCAGTTCGTCACGCGACAGTTGTGTCAGGTTCTGCCCGACCAGGGCCAGCGGGCCAACTGCAAGCAAAACAGCAAATACAAAGAACTTGAGGCGCAAAGGGAATCTCATCAGCGCCAATCCTAGTTCAAATTGTCGACATCGTCTCGAAAATAACCACCCTCATTCCCGTGCCACTGCCGTGATCGTAGCTGTGTCCCGTCCGATTCCACAAACAAGCCCGGTGCTGTCCTGCGCCCGCACGGTCACAGTGTAGATGCCCGGCGCGGAATAGCGATGGCGAACCACTGCTCCACTGGCCTCTGTCCCGTCGCCAAAGGCCCATGTCACCTGCGTACCCTGCCCGTCCGGATCGTTTGCATTTTCTTCGGCAAAGCGTATGACATCATGCGCTGCCCCCACAGGAACCGTACGATCCGGTCCTGCATCCACGACCGGGGCCGCATTTACCAGAACGCGGGCGGCATCAGTGCCCACATCACACCCAAGCGCGCCGCTGTCGTCGCGCACCCTCAGGCGGACCATCAGGTCTGCCGGGTTGTCAAACACCCGCTCTACCCGCTGACCTTCAAGGATCACACCGTCGCTGAACTCCCAGCTCCAGTCGGTGATCTGCCCGTCCAGATCGCCCGAGGCGCCCGCATCAAAGGTGACAGTGTCGCCCGGACAGACAATCCTGTCCGGTCCGGCAAGCGCCGTGGGTTCGGAATTCACCCGCGCATAGGCTTCTTCGTTGCGTCGGCTGCTCAGCAACGCGCGTCCATCGTCCATACTGACGCGCACCGGATATTGACCTGGAGAAGCGAAGACATGATCGACCGACGCCCCCCGCACCTGGGTGCCATCGCCAAAGGTCCAGATGACTTGCGTGCCCTCGGCCACGTTGACGCTCCATGGCGTGTCGACGCCAGGACAGACCGCCCCATCAGCCATCAGGCCAGCCACCGGCGCCGGTGTCACACGGATCACCTTTTCAATCTTTTGCTCGGAATTGCCAACGCCTGCGTCGTCCCAAACTGTCAGGACAACGGTCTTGTCTCCTGGCTCGGAAAAGCGGTGCGTGGCCAGAACCGTGTCCGCAGTCGCGCCGTCGCCAAACTCCCAGCGAAAGCGCGTGATTGCGCCATCCGCATCCGTCGAGCCGCCGCCATCAAACCGCACCGCTTCGCCCACCGCAACTTCGGACACCACGTCAATGACGGGCTCTGGCGCAGCATTGACGACGACCTTGCGTACGACCGAAAGGTCGGTGCAGCCTTTGGTGCCGCCAGTCAGGTTGGCGCGCAAAGTAACGAAATATTCGCCCGGTTCGGCAAAGACATGCGTCATCTCTTGTCCCTGCATGGTGTTGCCGTCTGACACGTCCCAGGAAAAGCCTTGGACCTGTGCGCCGCCCAGCTGACCCAATTCAGCCCGGAATGACGCAGGCATTCCCGCTGCCGCCCTGTCGGAACCTGCAATCTCCAGCGTTGGCGCGGCGACCACCGTGATATTGGCCACATCACTGTCGAGCGGACTGCAAGCGCCGCGCGCTTCGCCTGTGATGGTCAGCGTCACGGCGTAGGTGCCGGGGCGCTTGAAGATATGCACAGGGTTTTCGCCGCTGCCGGTATTACCGTCGCCATAGGTCCACGAGAACGCATTGACCGCCCCATCCGCATCAGTCGAACCCGAGCCATCAAACCGCACCCTCTGGTTCGAACAGACGGTCCTGTCGCCACCGGCATCTGCAATTGGCCCCTCGCGCACCAATGCGGCGATGCGATCGATATCGGTGCCGTATTGCGTCCCGGTCTCATTGCGCACAGTCAAGGTGACAGGATATACTCCCGGCTGTTCATAGGTCTTGGTCGGGTTGATCAGATCCGAGTCGCTGCCATCACCAAAGTCCCACGAAAAAAGCAGCAGCCCGCCATCCGGGTCGGCGCTGTCGGACGCGTCAAACAGGATCGGTTCACCTGAACAGACATCGCGATTGCCGCCTGCCTCGGCCAGGGGGCGCGCACGGATCGTGACGCGCGTGGCATCAATGGCGCGCGCGTTCGAAAGACCCGTGCCGTCATCCACCCGCAACGTTACCGGGAACACACCGGAGCGCGGATAGACATGGGTCACTTGCGTACCATAGGCAGCAGGCGAGCCATCGCCAAAGTCCCATTCATACATCAGCGCGTCACCGTCTGCGTCTTTGGATTGCGAGGCATCAAAGGCGACGTAGAGCTTGTCTGTGTCGATATCCGGCCCGGCCTCGGCCACAGGTGGGTGGTTCACACGGATCGTCATGTCATCGCTGGCGGTGCTGTTGAGAACGCCGCTATCATCGGTCACAACCAGTTGCGCCGACCAGACCCCGGGCGTGGGAAAGTGCCGTTCGACCGTGCGCGCCTCGAGCGGGTCGCCCAGATCGTCGAATTCCCAGCGATAGTTTGTCACCCGGCCGTCGCTGTCAAAGCTTTGGCCCGCATCGAACTGCAACGTGTCCCCTGGAGCGATCAGGCGGTCAGCCCCCGCAACGGCCACGGGTGCCGCATTAACGGTGACGAAAACCTCGGATTCATCTTCGGCTGCACCGCCCCGGAAATTGTCACGCACCACAAGACCAATGCGGTACAGGCCGGGTTCGTTGATCGTATGCGCCGCGCGCAGCCCGCTGACGGTTTGCCCATCCGGGAACGTCCAGATGTATTCGGCCACCTCGCCGTCCGGATCAACCGAAGCGCGGCCTGAGACCACGAACTCTTCGCCCGGTGCCACCACCTGCGGCGGTCCGGCATCGGCAATCGGAGCTGCGTTGACCGTGAGCTGCATCGTGGCACGGTCCGTGTTGAGCGGTGCGCCACTGTCATCGCGTACGGTCAGGGCAACCTCATAGGTGCCGGGGCGTAAATAGGCATGTTTGACATTCTGGCCCGACCCCGAACCGCCATCCCCAAAATCCCAGAGCCATTCTGTCACAGTACCATCAGGGTCGACGGAGCCGCCGCCAGAAAATGTCACCTCGCTGGCAGTCACGAACTGATCGGCACCCGCGTTCGCCACGGGGGGCGCATCGACCCGGATGATACGAGAAACCGACTGCAAGGCCGACGCCGTGCCGCTGTCATCTTCAACCGTCAGTGTCACGGTGTATTCGCCTGCGCGGGTCCAGGCGTAATCTACCACGGGTCCCTCGCCCATGGCGCCATCGCCAAAGTCCCAGATGTAGGACAGGATCTGGCCGTCGGGATCCATCGACGCGGACCCATCCAGCATCGCCAATTCCGAAGGAGAAACAGGTCGGTCGGGAATGATAAAGCTGGGTTCGGGTGGCGCGTTTACCTCGACCCTCATGCCGTCGGTGGCCAGGTTGTTGGCCACGCCGCTGTCATCAATGATGGTGAGCAGCACCTGGTATGATCCGCTATCCGAGTATTGATGTGTGACGGTCTCGCCTTCCAGAACGGTGCCGTCTCCCATCGACCAGCGATAGGTTTCAATGATGCCATCCACGTCATAGCTGGCCCCTCCCGAGACGATGACAGTCTGGCCGATGATGGCGCTTTGATCCGTTCCGGCCTCGGCCACCGGGGCAAAGTTCACCACCACACGGCGGGTTGCGAGACCGACGTTGCACGGATGCTCGCTGTCGTCCTTCACCCGCAGAACTGCGCGGTACTGACCGGGGGTCTTGTAGACATGTGCCGTTTTGGCCCCTTCGGCTTTGCCACCATCACCAAATGTCCAACCATACCCAGTGATCGGGCTATCCGAGGCTTGCGAGTTCGAGCCGTCGAAATTCACCGTCTGTCCCGGAGCCACAACGATATCCAAACCCGGCACCGCAACTGGCGCGTTGCGAACATGAACGGGCACTGTCACTTCGTCCCCGCGACCGGGGCGCGTGCCCGGATCAAGCACCCGAAGTCGCGCTGTATAGCGGCCGGGATCTGCATAGCGGTGCGCCACGACGGGCTCGGTCGAGCTGTTGCCATCACCAAAATCCCACTCATACAACAACGGCGTCAAACCGACCGACTGGCTGCCATCAAATGCAACCGAACGGCAATCGGCCAAGGGCCGACCGGTGCCGATGGCGGTTGGGCGCGACGGTTCAGGCGCCAGCTTCGGCGGCATATCCAGTGGCACGGGATCGCCTGCCGCATCGAAGACGGCCAATGTCACGTCATTGGGTGTTTCAAATCCACCCAGCAAGCTGATCGCCAGATTGGTCTCATCCGTGTCGACGGTGTCGGAGGTCCAGAAATTCTGCCCGGAAATGCGCAGCCCCAGATCGCTATAATCCGTCACCAGAGCCAATTCACCGTTGGCACCGTCAAAGCTCTGAACCTGAAATGGACCCTCTGTTGTCCGGGTGAACCACACCTGTGTCGCAGTGCTGCCCGCTGACCAGCGCACCGTGGGCCGATAGGCAAACATCTCGAGTCCCTCGGGTGCGCGTGCGCGGTCGCGCGACAGGCTGACACCCAGGGTATAGCCGTTGCCGTCATTGCCCTTGCTGCCCTGCACGTCGATACGGAAATAGGCGCGGCCGTCCACCACTTCGCCCTGACGCGCGCGCAGAGCGCCCAGATTGACCCACCGACCGTTGGTGGCACGGTCCGAGGCCCAGGCCTTCTCCTTGATCAGTTTCCCAGGCTGCGTGACAGGATCATAAGGAATCAATCGCGGCTCGCGCGCGCCATCCGCAACCGGCTGCGGCCGGTCTGCTTCGGTATATGCGCCGGTGCCGCCGAACACACGGAACGTGGTTTCAGAGTCACCAGCCCCGCCGTAAGTAAAATCATTGTCGCCCCCGATCTCTGGATCGAAAATGCGAACGTAAACGCGATCTTTGAGGGTGGTGGGAATGCTGAAGAATACCTGCTCGCGCCGGTCGACGTCACCCTCTCGAGCAGGGGCTTGAGGGCCATAGACAACAAGCAGACCATCCGAAACGGTCGCAGGTTGAGCCGCAACCTGTACGGACGACAATACCACAGCCAGCGCGGCAGCTGCGCAGCCTTTCATCCACCACATGTTCCGTTCCCCTCTGCCGTTCCTTTTCAGACCGTTCCGGCGCCCCCACGCCAGGCAGGTCCTGGGTTATTCGAAGGCGGTGTTCCCCGCGTAATCTTCGACGATGAGTTCGACCAACTCCAATTCACCAACCTCGGGCGGTAGCACTGCCCGGCACATTCCGCTGACGCTATCGCAGCGCAAGAACCCTTCAATCTCGACCCCGTCCACACTGATGACAAATGGAGCCGCCTGACGCAGGCCAGACACATCACGGGCCTGTACGTCGATCTCGATCGGGCCGCTCTCGCCCTGCGGGCGCCCCAGTTCAACGCTCAGAACCTCGGGCGGATCCACATCCAGAAGTGTATTCAATCGCGTGACGCTGACGTTCCCGACCGCATCCACGGCCACCAGTTCGAATTCGTTTGCGCCGGGCGCCAAAGTCACCGACAGATCGAAACGTCCGTCCAGCAGCGGTAAATCCGTTCCATTGAGCGTCAACCGCACCGCATCGCCGGTTTCGCCCGTCACCGACAGCACCTCGTCCGAAGTTGCCCGCGGTGGAGGCAGGTCCAGAGTGATTTCAGGGGCGACCTGATCGCGAAGGGCCGCAAAGGTTTGTGCCCCTTCGACGGCGCCGCCGGGCGCCAGGACCTGAACAGTGAAATCACGCACCGCCTCATCCACGGGCACTGTAAACCCAATAGCTCCCGCCGCGTCGACCTGTGTCTGTACCAAAATGTTATCCGACGCATCGCGCACCAGAACCGCGGCCCCCGGCTCTGCCGTTGTGCTGGCCGACACCGACAGCTGATCGGTGCGCGAGGCCAGCGCCTGACCCACGCGCGCGATCTGATCGGACAGTGCAATCTCGACATCGGCTGAGGGGCGATAGATAACCGACTGGCTGCGGCGGCTGGTGTTGCCCGCCAGATCAATCGCCACCACTTCGATCATGTTCTCGCCGGGCTCCAGGGCCACCTCGGCCACAAAACTGCCATCCCCGTCAACCTTGAGCGGCTTGCCGTCCAGCGTCAGGGTCGCTTCCAGCTCGGTGGCACCCAGGACCTCGATCCGGGGTCGGGTGGCGATGGTGCCTGTTGCAGGCGACATCAACGTCAGGAAGGGCGGCGTGTTGTCGATCCGCAAAGTAAAGTCGCGCGGGGTGCTCCATTCGCCTGGCAACCCCAGCTTGTCGAGCGCGGCAACCCGCCAATGATAGCGAGCAGGGTCCAATCCGCTGGCGGCAAAGGCGGTGTCACGAATGCCCCATTCCGAAATTTGCATCTGGTTGAAACCCGGATCGCTGGCCACTTCAAGCCAATAGGCCTCTGCTCCAGAGAAAACCTCCCAACTCAGGTTTGCGGTTTCAGAATAAAGGATCTGCCCCACGCCTGGCAGATTCAACAGCGGGCTGGTCAGAACCTCGGCGCGTTGCGCACCGGTCCCGGCGATCACCACACCCTCGTTTTCCCCCAGCTCAAAGGTCTGGCCGTCACGCTCGATTTCAAGCCCCGGCTTGTCATAGTTCACAAAACGCGCGCCACTCTGGTCGTTCTTGATCCAGAAGTCAGCCGAGTTCGTCGTGGTTTCGATCCCCGGCACGTCAATCTCGAACGTGGTTTTGTCAGACAGTTGATTGAGCAACGCGTAAAAGTCTCCTTCTGCCAGCGACACCTTGGTTACTTCGCCGCCAGTCAGCGGGTCCGATCGCATCCGTTGGATTGTGGCATTGGAGTTCGGATTGAGCCGCAACCGGCTGAGGTCGCGGAACGTGACTTGGGTGGTGCTGGCCGAAAGGGTGCGAATGCGTTCGAATTCGACCAGGATGTCGTTGCGGTTGCGGTCCGACCAGCTGGGTTCGACAGGCGCGCGCCCCTCGACGTTTCCCTGCACATCGGACACCACGGCCTCGGCCGAGCGGTCCCGCTGCGCGATCGAGATATCCAACGCTTCGCGCGCGAAATCGCGGGCCACACCGGCGTAGTTCACCACTTCGCGCCATTCACCCTCATCACGACGCGTCACCGCCTCGTCCCGGCTTTGGATCGCTTGTCCAATCTCATCCGGGGCGAAAATACGTGCCCCTTCAGCGTTGGCCTTCTGTATCGCCTGCAGAGAGGACAACAGCGCTGCATCCGCAGTCGCCACCTGCCGCACAGGCAGCCCAAGTCTGGTGCCCGGCACCAGATCTGCAGAGGACCCAATGTTGTTGAGCTTCAGAACCGCAGGCCACAGATCCGGGTCAAGCAGGTATTCCCCCACAACCCCGCGCAGAGTATCTCCCTGCTTGAATTCGACGATCTGCAACGGAGCATCCAAGGGGTCGGATTCAGCCAGCGCTGCGCCCGTTCCCAGCGTAGCACCTACAAACACCGTCAAAGCTGTCGTCATTAGAAACTTCATTGTGCTTGCTCCCACAGCTAGCCGAACCGAAGTCTTTGAACAAAATTTTACAATAATCTTTCCAGGACATCTGCCCGAGACAAGAAAAATAGGGGTCTCGCGCGTTAACCACACCTTGATTGTCGCCGCAATGGCGGCAAAACGTCAAGGATTATGAGATTGTCGCCAAATTGACCCCGATCCCTTCACTCATGGTTAAAGCTTGACGTTGCAAGGTTCGAAACAGATGGCTAGCCTTGGCCCAAGTCTTATTTTTGGGAGGGGTTGCTTTGCTCATTCGATTTTCAGCCGTCATTGCGGTCTTGGCCGTGTCCGCCTGCTCTACTCAAACCAGCTCACTGCCAAGGGTTCAAACTGGCCCCGTCAGCGAAGCTTCCACTCAAGCTGCGCAAAGCACCTGCCCAGGTGCCGCTTTCCTGACAGAGGTTCCGCAAGAACCGTCCAAAGTGTGGTTCGAGTGCTGATCACACGACCGGCGGCATCCGCGCCACGCCCTTAGGGAGAAGCAACCGGGCCGTGGTCCTTGATGGTGCGCAAAATGACGTTGGTTTGTGCGCTGGCCACGGCTGGCAACCGAAACAGGAAATCCTCCAGGAAGCGATTGTAGTAGTCGAGATCCCTACAGAGCACCCGCAGATGGTAATCCGATTGACCCGTGGTGGCAAAGCACTCCTGCACTTCTGATGCTTGTCCCACGGCGCGGATGAAATCCACGATTTTTTCGGGGTCGTGGCGTGTCAACTGCACATGCACGATGGCCTGAAACCCCAATCCCATAGCTTTGGGATTTACAACGATCCCATACCGCTCGATCACACCCGCGTCTTCCAGCGCGCGCACCCGACGCCACAAGGCCGAAGTTGACATCCCGACGGCCTCGGCCAGATCGGCATTTGAAATCCGGCTGTCTTTTTCCAACAAGCGCAGGATTTGCCTATCACGCTCATCAAATTGAATAATTTGGTTCATTTGCCCCGACCGCCGCCATTTTTCGAACAATTTATCCACCAAATTGCATATTTCCGCGAAAACTGGAACCCCATTTCACCAAAACCAAGGCAAACTGTTCAAATTCCCGCCAACAACCTCTGGTTACAAGCCATGACACAACACGCGCCGAACCTCCGCCCCTACCAGCTCAGTGACCGCTATACCAACACCACCGGACGGGTGTTTCTTACGGGAACGCAGGCCCTGGCACGGATCATGATGGATCAGGCCCGGCGCGATCGCGAGGCTGGACTGAACACTGCCGGTTTCGTCTCAGGCTATCGCGGGTCTCCCTTGGGCGGCTTGGATCTTGAGCTTTGGCGTGCGCGGGATCGGCTGGCTGAGGACAAGATCAAATTCATGCCCGCCGTGAATGAAGACCTGGGCGCGACCGCCGTTCTTGGCGCGCAACAGGCCACGCTGGATCCGCATTGCGACGTCGAAGGTGTGTTTTCCATGTGGTACGGCAAAGGCCCCGGCGTCGACCGCTCGGGGGATGCGCTGAAACATGGCAACGCTTATGGTTCAGCGCCAAAGGGTGGTGTTCTGGTCGTGGCAGGCGATGATCACGGCTGTGTCTCCAGCTCCATGCCGCATCAGTCCGACGTTGCCTTCATGACCTGGTTCATGCCGACGCTGAATCCCGCCTCGGTCGAGGAATATCTGGAATACGGTGAATACGGTCTGGCGTTGTCCCGTTTTTCTGGGACCTGGGTCGGGTTCAAGGCGATCAGTGAAACTGTGGAAAGCGCGCGTTCGGTCGAGCTGCGCCCGGACCGTACCTTTGAGCTGCCCCGGATCGACGTGCCCGCCGGTGGACTGCATGTGCGCTCTGCCGACCTGCCCTCGCCCGAGATCGAAACCCGCATTCAGCACAAGTTGCGGGCCGTGCGGGCCTTTGCCGAGGCCAACCCGATCGACCACCGCGTCTTTGACATCAAGGACGCCAAGTTTGGCTTTGTCACCACTGGCAAGGGCCATCTGGACCTGATGGAGGCGCTGCGCCTGCTGGGGCTGGACGAGGCCAAATGCCGCGAACTGGGCATCGACATTTACAAGGTCGCCATGGTCTGGCCTCTGGCCCGCCGCAATGCTCTGCGCTTTGTGAAGGGCAAGGCCGAGGTGCTGGTGGTCGAAGAAAAGCGCGGCATCATCGAGAGCCAGTTCAAGGAATATTTCTATGACTGGCCCGGCGACAAGCCGCACAAGATGGTCGGCAAATACGACAGCCATGGTGAGCCGCTGATCCCCTGGACCGGAGAACTGAGCCCACTGATGCTGGCCCCGATTGTGGCCGCGCGGCTGGATGCGTTTTTCCCCGAAGAGGGCCTGCCCGCCAAGGCCAAGGTGCTCACCGATACGCCGCCGCAGCTGATCAACGTGCCGGGAGCCATACGCACGCCGTACTTCTGTTCGGGCTGCCCGCACAACTCCTCGACCAAGGTGCCCGACGGCTCGACAGCGGCAAGCGGCATCGGCTGCCATGTCATGGCATCATGGATGGACCGCCAGACCGTGGGCTACGCCCAGATGGGCGGCGAAGGCGTGCCGCATGTGGTCGCCTCCAAGTTCAACGGCGGCAAGCATATTTTCCAGAACCTCGGCGAAGGCACCTGGTATCATTCCGGCTCGCTGGCGATCCGTCAGGCCGTCGCCGCAAACACCAACATCACCTACAAGATCCTTTACAACGACGCCGTTGCCATGACCGGCGGCCAACCGGTGGACGGTCCTGTAAGCGTGCATGGCATCGCCCAGACCTGTCGCGCCGAAGGCGTCGAGCGGATCGCGCTGGTGTCGGACAACATCGACAAATTCTCGCGCGCTGAGTTCCCGGCCAACACCTCATTCCATGACCGCAAGGAGATGGATCAGGTCCAACGCGAGCTGCGTGAGATTCCGGGTGTCACGGTGCTGATTTATGAGCAGACCTGCGCCACCGAAAAGCGCCGCCGCCGCAAGCGGGGCACGATGGACGACCCCAAGCGGTTTGCCTGGATCAACGATCTGGTCTGCGAAGGCTGCGGTGACTGTTCAGTCGCCTCGAACTGCCTGAGCGTCGAGCCGCGCGAAACGCCCCTGGGCCGCAAGCGCAAGATCAACCTGAGTTCCTGCAACAAGGATTTTTCGTGCCTGGACGGCTTCTGCCCCAGCTTTGTCACCGTCGAAGGCGCCACCCGGCGCAAACGCGCCGTGACACTGGATGTGGAAGCTGTCGAGGCCGGTTTGCCCACCCCCGAGCTTCCACCACTCGACGTTCCCTTTGACCTGTTGGTCACGGGGGTGGGCGGCACCGGCGTTGTCACTGTCGGCGCGCTGATCACCATGGCCGCACATCTGGAGGGCAAGGGCAGTTCGGTGCTGGACTTCACCGGCTTTGCCCAGAAATTCGGCACCGTGCTTAGCTACATCCGTTTGGGGGCCGCGCCCGAGGCGCTGAACCAGGTGCGGATAGATCAGGGCACGGCGGATGCGGTGATCGGTTGCGATGTGGTGGTCAGCTCTGCCCCAAAGGCATCGGCGCATTACCGGTCCGGCACTCGGGTCGTATTGAACCGGGCGGAAATGCCGACCGGCGATCTGGTTTTGCGCCGTGATGCGCAGTTGAATGTCGATGCCCGCGAAGTCGAAATCTCGCGGGTCGTGGGCGCAGACAATGTCGCCGGGTTCGATGCCAACGCCCTGGCCGACCAGATTCTGGGCGATGCGGTCTTTGCCAATGTCATGATGCTGGGTTTTGCCTGGCAAAAGGGTCTGGTGCCTGTCGAACAGATGTCGCTGTCTCAAGCCATCCTTTTGAACGGTGTAGCCGTTGAAAAGAACAAGTTGGCCTTTGCCGTCGGGCGCGCCATGGCGGCCGACCCGGCGCGCCTGAAAGACATGATCGCGCCCAAGGATCAGCCGGAAACCCTGGGCCAGATGATCACACGCCGCGCGGTGTTCCTGACCGGCTACCAAAACGCGGCGTATGCCAAGCGCTTCACCGACCGGATCACGCAACTCCGCACCCGCACATCGGACGAAACGGCCGAGATCGCGGTGCGCAACCTGTTCAAGCTGATGGCCTACAAAGATGAATTCGAAGTGGCGCGACTGATGACGGGTCAGGCCTTTGCCGACGAACTGGCCCAAAAGTTCGAAGGCGATTTCAAGGTGAACTACCATATGGCGCCACCAATCCTGAACTTTGGAAAAGACGGGCGCGGACGCCCTGCAAAACGCGCATTTGGACCGTGGATGCAATCGGTTCTGGGTCTGCTTGCCAAGGGAAAAACCCTACGCAACTCGCCCCTGAACCCGTTTGGCTATCACAGCGAGGCCAGAATGCACCGCGAAACACTGTCCTGGTACGAAGATCTGCTGGACAAGGCCACGGATGCCGAGAGCTGGCAGAGGATCCTATCCGTTGCAGATGACATTCGCGGTTATGGCCCCGTGCGTGAAAAGGCCGTGAAAGAGGCGAAAGCCAAAATCGTCGAACGAATGAAAGCCGAAAGAATTTAGGCTGCGTTTACACCGGCTGGCTGTGTGCCACTCAACCACAGCCGGTCGATCCGATCCAATTCCGCGGCATCAAAACGCGCTTGGTCCTCCCAATAGCGCCCAGACGGAACATAGTAGCCCAGCGCCTGTTCTTGTGCCTCGATATGCGCAAGGCCCGAGGTGTCGGGCAATGGAACATCTTCCATTTGGTCAACACATGACGACGGACACGCCAGTCGGCTTTCACCGTCAGACAGGCGCACCATGCGGCATCCCTGCCGCGCCGCGAATTGCACCAACCGGGATGACTTTGATTCCAGCGATCTCAGCGTGATGTCCTGCCGAAGCGGATCGGCCTTCCCTGTTCCGTAGAAATGCGTGTTGCCCTGAGCCGGGTAAACCATGTCGCAGCCGAAATAGGCAATCACATCGGGATTCAAAGCGTACAGCGCCCAATAGCCCGCCGTGAACGCCATCGTGCCGCCCGCGTAGACAAAACCACCATAAGCATTTTGCGCCGTGACGTACTCCCGGGCCGTAATGATCTGTTGCTTTGGTTCAAAAGTGACAGGTTTGTTTTCTTCGGGAAAATCTTCGGGGTGGATCAGGAAGTCCCAATCAAACCGAACACGCCAGGCATTATTGATTGCCACGATGTGGGTAAATGGCGCGCGCGCCCAGCTCGCGGCCTCTTGGGCGCAGGGTGCAGAGCCCAGTATCAGAACCTTTGGTCCAATCTTTGCCATGATCGGATCGACCTCTCGCTGAGCATCTCAATCACCCAAGCTAAGTCAATCCGATCGGCTGTCCAGTTATCAGCCAAGTACTGAAAAGCTGCTTTCCTCGTTGATCGGGCGTTTGCGCGAATAGAAGCCGACGTCGATCATGTGTCCGGTATAGGGCAGCTTGAATTGCAACGGGTCGGCGTCGTGATCGCCACCGCCTTCGCAATAGTCGACAAGGGCGGCCATCATCTTGCCTGCGATCGGCGCGTTCTTGTACTGGTTCCCGCTGGTACCGCAAGCCATGTAAAACCCCGGCAGGCTGGACTTGTCATAGATCGGAATCCAATCGGTCGAGGCATCATAGAGGTCTACCACCCCGCGCGTTCTGGATGGGATACCAAGCGACGGCACACGCTGTGCATAGCGCATGGCTTGCGTGGTCCATTGGTCAGTGAACTCGCGATCATAGTCCTTGTCGTCTTCGCACCACTGATGCGGGTCGCACTCGGGATCTTCCGATCCGATCAGGATGTGGTTGCCGTGCTCTGGCCGCACGTAGAGCGAGATGTCGCTGTCTGAGACGATGGTGCCCTGCGTTTCGAAATTGAACCCCTCCGGGCTGGGAACATGCACCACCTCTTGCCGCAAAGGCCGCGTTTGGATGGTCATGTCGTCCAGCACACCCGCCATGGTGTTCACGATGGCCGAGCCGGGTCCCGCCACGTTGATCACGACAGGGGCGTGGATCTCCTCTCCATCTGCCAGCTTCACACCGCTCACACGGCCATCCGATTGCAGAATCTCTACGACTTCTGCACCGGTGCGCACCTCGGCCCCATGCTGGCGGGCAGCATCCATAAGGTTCTGAGCACTCAGCGCCGGATCGGTGACATAACCCGCCTGTGGCCAGAACACCGCCCCGCCCATCTTGCGCCCATTGGGTTGCCCGAACTCCGGATCATCCATCCGCTTGGCCGGGGCAAAGCTGTCCATTGTGTAAACGGGCAGCTTGTCTGTGATCTGCTCCGGCGTCCATTCCTCGAACGGGCACTCCAACTCAGCGCTGTATTTCATGTGCTTTTCAAGTTGACCGTTGGCCTGCGTTTTCATCACCAGGCACCCGGTCTGCTTGAACTGCGCCAGGTTCGCGTCTTCGGGCAGGCCCAGGTAGTCGGCCCAATCGCGCCAGTAGTGATAGCCTTCCCACGCAAAGGCGGTGCCGTCGAACGTCGAATAGTGCATCCGGACAATGGCACAGGACCCGGCGGTCGAGCCGTGACCGACCTGCGCGTTTCGGTCCAGCGACAGCGTCCTGTGACCCGATTTGGCCATTTCGAACGCGATGGCCGCGCCAATGACGCCGGTGCCGATGATGATTGCATCTGGATTGCTCATTTCGCGTCCCCTTTCAACTCTCTGGTGCCGCGCCGCCCTCTTGGGTGCGACGTGCGATGAACTCCTGCAGTGCCCCCACCCGGCCGGGGTCATGTTTGGGCGGCTCGAATGTATTCACGATGTTTTTCCAAACCCCCGTAGCGCGGTGGTTGGCATCGACCGAGCCGCGCTCGGTCCAGGTGCCGAAGTTCGACCAGTCGCCCACCAACGGCTCGTAGAACTGTGTCTGATAGCGTTCCATCGTGTGGGTCGCGCCAAAGAAATGCCCCGAGGGCTGCACTTCGCGCAGCGCACTCAGCGCAATGTCCGCATCCGTCGCCGGGGTGCCCGAACACAGCTCGGCCACCATCTGAAGCACCTCCAGATCGGTGATGATCTTTTCGTAAGACACGGTCAGTCCGCCCTCAAGCCATCCCGCCGAATGGATCACCACCGTCGCCCCGGCCATCAGGCAGCCCCAGAGGCCGAACTGGCTTTCATTCGCGGCCTGCGCGTCATTGATGTTGGCCGCGCTGCCACCAGCGCAGCGCCACGGCAGGCCCAACCGGCGCGCCAGTTGCCCGGCGACCAGTGAAGCGGTGAAATGTTCGGGCGTGCCAAAGGCGGGCGCGCCAGATTTCATGTCAACGTTGCTGGTGAAGGTGCCATAACAAACCGGTGCACCCGAGCGGGTCAGCTGTGTCAGGGTGATCGCCGCCAAGGCCTCGGCATGGCTGAGCGTCATGGCACCTGCCACAGTGATCGGCGCCATGGCCCCCATCAAGGTAAACGGTGTCACGATGGACACCTGCCCGGCGCGGGCAAAGTCGATCAGCCCCTGCGCCATCGGCATGTCGATCACACGGGGCGAATTGGTGTTGATGATGGTGTAGCACCACGGCGTGGCGTGGAATTCATCGTCCGAGATGCCGCGAAAATCACGGATCATCTCGAACCCGTCCATCACCTGCGGCGTGCCGCGCGAATACAGTAACGGTACCTTGTCCGACTGGGTCAGAATGGTCTCGGTCATCGCGTAATGGCGCAAGTTCATCGGGATGTCCTGCGCCTCGACCAGAGGCGGGATCATCTGCAGCACATCGAAATGCTGCGTCAGCTGCACCATTTCGCGAAAATCGGCCAGCGAGCCAGGGCGGCGACCGCGTTCCAGATCGGTGGCATGGGGTGCCCCGGCACCGGGCTGGAACACCAGCGAGCCCAGCTCCAACGTTATGTCGCGTTCGCGCACTGCACCCCGGATTGGTACGGATTTGGGGGCGCTTGCAATTGCGGCCTCGACAATATCACGGCCAATAAAAACCATCTCGTCGTCCACCCGCGCGCCACCTTGTCGGAACAGCTCGCGTGCTTCGGGCAAGAGTACCTTGATGCCGATATCTTCGAGCACTTCGAGAGAGGCCAGATGCAGCGCCTCGATGCGGTCGTCGGTAAAAGCACGCATCGGAGGGAACGGATTGCGCAGGTTGTGATAGTCGACCTTGCGCTGCTCGGCAGGTGCCTCGACCCGCGCTCGTCTGCCGCGCCTGCTCATGCCCGCATCGCCTTGCCTTGGGGATCATGCAGAGACGCCTCTATGACCTTGGCCCGCCGTTCGACACCCACGATATGGACGCTCAGATCGGTGCCGACGGCGGCCTGTTCCCGGTCCACCAGCGCCATGGCAAGCGATGTTCCGGTGTGGTGGCCGTACGCGCCTGAGGTGACAAAACCCACCCGGTTGCCATCCGACCAGATCGGCTCATAGCCGCTGGCGTCTGCATCCACGGCGTCGATCTCCAGCGTGACCTGCACCTGCGCCGGACCGTTGCCGTCGCGTTCGGCCATTGCGGCCTCGCGCCCGACAAAATCCTTGTTCCAATCAATCCAGCGATCCATCCCGGTCATGCCCGGCGTGTAGCCTTGGGTGAACTCGGCAGACCAGATGCCAAAGCTCTTTTCGATCCGGGTCGAGAGCATGGCGTCGAAGCCAACCTCGCGGATGCCCAGATCGGCCCCCGCTTCAAGCAGCATTCGGCGCAAGGCGATGTGGTCGCCGTAACGGCAGTTCAGTTCATACCCTTTTTCTCCGGTCACTGACATGCGCGCCACATGGGTGCGCACCAGACCGATATCGAACTGACCGCATCCCATGAACTTCAGCGCGCCGATATCCTGTTCAGCCAGCTTTTCGACCACTTCCTGCGACTTGGGGCCGATGACGGCAAAACCGCAGACCTCTTCACCCAGATCGCGCAGGCTTACGCCATCCTCCATGTGGTCGTTGAACCAGCGCATGTGCCAGGCGCGCAGGTAATAGCTGCCCATGATCCAATAGCGGCCATCGCCCCAGTTCAGCACCGTCAGATCGCCCTTGAGCTTGCCGGTTTCGCTGAGCATCGGCGCCAGTTTCGCCCGCCCAGGCCCCGGCAGTTTCGACGCCATGATCCGATCAAGCCAGGCGGTGGCGTTCGGCCCTGACACCTCGAACCGGGAAAACCCGGTGATATCGAGCAAGGCCGCACCCTCGCGGATCGCCTTGCACTCCTCGGCCACGATGTCATGGGCGTTGGAACGTTTCAGATTTGGCGTTTCTTCGAACCCCTCCGGCGCGAAATACAAAGGCACCTCCAGATCCCAGCTCACGCCCCATTTGCAGCCCGCCGCCGTCATTGCATCGTGGGCGGGAGCCATTTTCAAAGGACGGCCTGCAGGCAGCTGCTCGTTGGGATAGGTCATCACGAAACGGCGGGAATAGAACTGTCCGGTGGTTTCGCGAATATAGCGTTTGTTCTGCGCAAAATCGCCATAGCGGGCCACGTCCATGCCGTAGACATCCGCCTCGGGTTCGCCATGAATGATCCATTCGGCCAGCGATTTGCCGACACCGCCACCTTGCAGGAACCCGGCCATGACCGCGCAGGCCGTCCAATAGCCACGTTTGCCGGGCACCGGACCGACCAGCGGATTGCCATCGGGAGAGAAGGTAAAGGCCCCGTTCACCCAGGTCTTGATGCCCGCATCGTTCAGGCAGGGATAGCGTTGAAACCCTAGCGTCAGCTCGTTTTCGATCCGGCCCAGATCCTCTTGCTGCAGCTCGAACCCGTATTCCCAGGGCGCTCCGTCTTCCATCCAGTGGTCATGGTCGATCTCATAAATGCCGACCAGCATCCCCTTCTGGTCCTGCCGCATATAGGTGAACCCTTCGAGGTCGACAGTCATCGGCAATTCGAAATCCAACGCCGCTACCTCGGGGATCGCGTCGGTGATCAGATAGTGGTGGTTGAGCGGCGAGACGGGCAATTCCACCCCCGCCATGCGCCCCACCTGCTTGGCCCAGAGGCCTGCCGCGTTGACAACATGTTCGCACTGAATGGTGCCTTGTTCGGTCACAACCTCCCACCCGTCGGCTGTCTGGTTCAGGTCCAGTACGCGGTTGTTTTCCACGACAGTCGCGCCGCGTTTCTTGGCCGCGCCCGCATAGGCCTGCACCGTGCCGGTGGTGTCGATGTACCCCTCGCGGTCGGCCCACATGCCACCTAGCAAACCGTCGGTGGACATCACCGGGTTCAGCTCGCGCGCCTCTTGGGGCGTGACAAGGCGGCAATCTTCGATGCCGATGGATTGGAACACACGGTAAGCCGATTGCAGCCATTCCCAGCGGTCCGGCGTACCGGCCATTGTCAGGCCACCGGTCATGTGCAGGCCGATGTTCTGGCCGCTTTCGCGCTCGATCTCGGGCAACAAGTCAATGGTATAGGCTTGCAATGCCGCGATATTGGGATCCGCATTCAGGGCATGGATGCCGCCCGCCGCGTGCCAGCTGGATCCGGCGGTCAGCACCTTGCGTTCTATCAGGCAGACATCAGTCCAGCCGTATTTGGCCAGATGGTAGAGAACCGAAGCGCCGACAACGCCACCCCCAATGACAACCACGCGGTAATTCGACTTCATCCGACCCTCCCCTGCCCGACATCAAAGGGACGCTATTGCGA
>FYBJ01000008.1_pt1 | contig 19657 bp, 30 predicted proteins | sample 1134611 | NCBI WGS metagenome assembly FYBJ01 (sample SAMEA104116008, study PRJEB20421) | marine metagenome | isolation source: marine | reverse complement strand
GATTACCCCGGTAATTTAAATACCAGCGCTGAGCAGCATATTTCTAAGGGCACGATTCCTTACCCAACTTATGTAACTAAAACAGTTGCAGACGATGTATTAATTGAAAATGGAGCGCCTACTAATCAACTTTTAGGTGAGGTTTTACCTAGCGCTACGTGGATTGGTCCTCCAGATGATAACACTACTTTGTATCCAGATGGCCCACTGCAAGGTTTATGCTCTGTTGGACAAGGAGTTTTTGCTGGGTTTACGGGGCAAAGATTATGCTTTAGTGAGCCGTACATCCCGCACGCTTGGCCTATAGCTTATAGAATTACATTAAATAATCCTATAGTTGCAATTAGGCCTTCGCAAGGGGGGCTTGTTGTTTTAACAAAAGCAGCGCCCTATTTTATTTACGGTACTGATCCTTCAGCTATGACTGCTACTCAAATAGATTTTGAGCAACCTTGTATAAACGCAAGAAGTGTTGTTACTATAAGAGATATTGTTTATTATGCAGCGCCAGATGGTTTATGTGCTATATCAGGGACTAGCGGTCAAGTTGTTACAGAAGGTTTGGTTTCTAGAGAGCAGTGGAACCCTTACCATAGTACTTCTAGCGACACTATAAATTATTATCCTACTGACTATAACGCGTTTAACTATAGAGATACTTATGTTGCTTTCCCTACTGACCCAACTAAAGTAGGTTTTGCGTTTGATCCAAGCAATCAAACTAATAGATTAACTAGAGTTAACAGTAGATCTGAATTTTATGGCAATACAACTGTTAAGGCTTATTATGAAGATCCTCAAGACTCAGAAGTTTACTTTGTGTCTAATAACAATACGGCGCAAAGAAAAATAAAACAGTACAGAGCTGGGACAACAGGGTTTACTACTGATCCAGTTGTATATAAAAGCAGTGCATATACAACTACTAAACCCGCTTCAATGGCGTGGTTATCTATAGATGCAGGGTTTCCTTTTACAATAAGCGTTTTTGCAGACGGGGTAGAGTATTTTAAAGCTACATTTACTAAATCGAGTAACACAATTACTCAAACAACTAACATTCCAGCAAATACTAATAACACTACTTTTGATGATAGGCGCCAAAAAGAAACTATAATTAGACTTCCGGCAGTTAAGGCTACCCAATGGGAAGTAGAAATATCAAGCGGAAACGCGACGACTGGTGGTTTTATAGACTCTTATTGTATAGCCGAAACTCTAGAAGAGGTTAAAGGTACATGAGTACTCCACTTACTGGTATACCTAAACTACCTAATTCTTTGAGCAAAGAACTGCAAACATATTTGCGAGCAATTACTGATAATTTAGAAATAAGACTTGGTTTACGGGGAGAATCATTAGATCGTGCAATTACTGTACGAGAACTAACTGAAGCGGGCATTCTTTCTAAAGCAGAAGCATCTAGATTTAGACCTCATGAAGTTACCGAAAGTAACAGGGGTTTTAATAATTTATTAAGCATTCCTCCTGAACAAAAACGAACAATTATTAGTCCAAATGAGGCAGGGACTATAGGCGAGTTTGCTTGGGACGACGTTTATTTCTATGTGTGTGTAGCAAAAAATACTTGGAAACGTATTTTTCTTAGTGCGGGAACAAGTAGTACACAATGGGCAGCTGCTCCTAGCATAACTTCTGGCTCTACTGCTGGTTCTATTGCAGAAAATAGTGGTGCGGGGCAAGTTGTGTATATAGCTACAGCTAGTGAACCTGTTACATTTACTTTGCAAGCAAGCGGAGATCACGCGCATTTTTCTATACAAAGCAATTACACTACTGCGGGCGTTGTATTAACTGCTAATCCAGATTTCGAAACGAAATCGTCTTATACATTTACTGTAATTGCTACTGATATAGTGGGTACTGGCACTGCTACAAAAACTGTAACACTTGCAATTACTGATGTTTCTGAATGAACGAGCATAGTTTTGTTAAGTCTATCCACCGCAAAATACCAGCTGTCGTACACAAATGGAAAATACATGACACGTATGCAGGCGGAGTTCCTGACGCTTTTTATTCAGGCCCTAACGGCGTTTTGTTTATTGAATATAAGTATATAAAAAACTTACCTAAAAGAAACACTACGACACTTAAACATACATTGTCTAAGCTCCAAATACAGTGGTTAAATAAAGTAAGCGAGGGTGCTAAAGTTGCTGTTGTTATAGGTGTAGAAGATACCGCTATAATTATTACTAGTGCTTTTGATAAAGAAATTACTAAGCAGCAATATCTCGAGAAGTGTGTTGACCGGCACGCTGTTTCAAAGTGGATTTACTCTGAATTATATGGCTAATAATAGATTTAGGGTTAGGTCTATATATGTAGTTACGACCTATTTTTAAATCGTCAACAGCAATAAGAGAAAGCATTGTAATAACAAATGCAAGCATGTACGTAATCATGGGGGAGCCTCAGCAAGTTAAGAGGCATTATAAATACTTTGTTATTATAAGGCTAATGATTGGTTCTTATAGATAGTATTACTTTATGGCATAGGTTCAAAGGGAATAGGATCAAACGTTACATTAGCGTCTGTTTTTATAACAACACGAGCGCCGCAGGGCAGCACAGGCTTGTTGTTTCCACCGTAGATAACTGTACTCTCTCCATGAATAGTTACTGAATGACAGTAAGTATTTTTCCGTCCTTCTTTGACAGTTATTACTGGTTCGTTGTCATTGTTCTTTTTGTTTGATTTAATTTTGTGTTGATTAATATGTATATATTTTGGCATGTTAAATCTCCTAGTAATGATCCGTTTCGGCTCACGGTGGATCAGCCCGTGCACATTTACTATCAGCCTTCCCTTTCTGTAGGAGAACAGAAATTATTTAGAATGCTGCTCGTAAATTTTCTCAGCAGTTTTGTAGTCATCTTCCTGTGACCAACCTTCGAATGATACGTCTAGGTTCATAAATGCATTACCCATACGATTTTCTACAGCTACTGATTTAATCTTCCAAAGACCTGCAAATCTGTCGCCACCTTTCAATGCAATTTGCGAATTCCAATTGCGAGAGATGCGTAGCTTAGATGATGCAAAGTCCATAACAATTGGTGTTTGTTCTAGCTTACCCGTCTTAGGGTTTTTCAACAGCAACAAGTGTGTATGTGTTTCTGTAATGGTATAGTCAGCTGGTTTTTCTTGCTGATTAATCATGTCTTGTGCTTCCATGTTGGAGCTAAATGCACCAAGTAAACCGCCACCAGCTTCACGGGCTCGCCATACAACGTGCTCTGTTTTGAAAGTAATGCTGAGTGCGTACAACTCTTCACCGTAGTTTTCACCTGTGAGAGTGTTTAAAAAGTGACCAACCTCTGCGCCATCTACATAGTTTGCATGATGTTTATCTACTTCATCAGACATCTTTTGTAGTAGTTTTACTCGAGGAATAGTTACTTGTTGACCAACATTTTCATTACCGCGACCTGCTGCGTTTTTAATGTGTGCTGGTATGTTGTCTTCTGAGATTGCTAACGCTGTCTTACTCATAGTTCATTGTTCCTTATTCATTGATAATTAAAGTTTTCTAAAATTGACGCGTCGTACTGTGCGTGGTTGTAAACCCGGTACTCCGTCACCTAACTTAAGTATTTCTTTGTAAGCAGTACTGCTGACTCGTCTTTGTATAAGACTAAAATCCTGAGTCTCTGTTACATGTCTATACAACTCATCCCAATCTGTTACTTCAGGGACAGTGTCTTCGTTGATCGATACAGAAGCTGAGTCATTAGCTGTTCGTGACAAACCTTCTGTGTCCATCTTCTTGAGGAGCAATACGTCTATATAATCCGACTCTGCTCGCAATTCTTTAAGCTCTCTGTTGAGCTTGTCCATACTATCTTTTACTTTAGCTCGTTCATTGATAAGCTGATTAACATTCATTTCTTCCTTCATGTCTAAGTCCTATTAATATGTAGTTGGTTTAGGATAGAGAGTAGATCTTCCATCTTCTCTAACTTACCTTCTAGCTTGTTATACACATCCGTTTCCCATGTGTCTTTAGCAGCGATTTGTATAATCTCTGTCTTCTGTGTTTGACCCGCTCTGTATATACGACGGTTGAACTGTTGATAATGCTCAGCGTTGTAAGTTGGAGAAGCCCAAATGACTGTTTTAGCTTTAGTCATCGTTAGACCGTGACCTGCTGATTGGGGGTGGCAGAACACAACTTGCAGCTGGCCTGCTTGCATACGGTCAACAATTTCTTTGCGTTTGTGAGCAGCAACTGATCCGTCAATAACTGCATACGATATGCCTAGCTTTTCAGCTATTTTAACCATTGCATCTTTTTCGTGACGCCAATTAAATGCTACTAAAGACTGTGCACGTTGCTCTACTAATTGCATAACTAAGTCATAACGTTCTTCGTGAACACTTACTACATCACCATGTTCATCATATATAGCACCAGTGCAAAGTTGCAGCAGCTTCTTTACCCGGGCGCCTGCGTGTACTGCGTTGACTGTTCCAGCCGCTGTATACAGTACTGAGTCTTCTGTGAGATCGGTATACTGTCGCCGAATCTTTTTTGGCAGCTGTACGTACATCGCTCTCACGGACTGTTCGGGCATATCGATACAGTTTTCTAGCTCATATCTAATGTTTATATCAGACAATGCAGCTGCAACTATTTCTTGTGCATCTGGTTTGTCGCACCACTCATTAGCAAATCCATTGAAACGTGATGTACATACACTTGATCTGAACGAATAAAATCTGTGCCCTAATCGTTCACCGCCGTCAACGATTAATGTTGGATGCCAGATGTCAAGAATAGTGTTAGAGTTTGGAGTGCCAGACATAGCGATACGATACTCGAAGGCTTCAGAGATCTTTAAGCATGCTTTACTGCGTTGACTGTCTTTGTTTTTGAAAGCTGTAAACTCGTCAATGACCAGCGTATCAAAGCCGCAGAGTACGTGATAGTTCTTTTTAATCCACTTAACTGCGTCATGATTGGTTATGACAATGTCTTCTGTACCTAAGAAAGCTTCTTCTCTGTTTTTAGAGTACGCAATAGCGTACGTTAAATCAGGTTGGAACTTCTTTATATCATCGCCCCATGATGCTTCTAGTATTGAAAGCGGAGCTAAGACTAGCATGCGTCCGTTTTTTCTTTTCGCATAGGCATCGATGACACTACGTGTTTTACCAGTGCCGGGGTCTGATGTTACGAGTACATAGGGGTTTTTTACGATAAAGTCAGACGTGACTTCTTGATGTTCAAATGCTTCATGCATAATTGTACACTCTTCATAGTTCGTTGTTCATTGGTCATTGTTCATTAAAAATCTTTGAGCCGATTATAGCATATATGGTTTTATATTTCTATATTCGAGCACGTTTACCGCAAAGGCGGCAATCTTCAGGCCAGTGATTTATTTTTAATTCAGTAGGACAGTTGCAATAATGTACTTTGGAATCGCTTTTAAACTTGTATGAACCCGAAGTTTTTATTTCTTTAGGTGTTAATTGCAACCTATCACGTTTGGTTAATATCATCATAGCCCCTAGTGTTCAATGAATACGACGGGCCTCTCACTTGTCCAACAGTAGCCGCATGATGCGCAGCTGTCAGTTGCTCCAGTTTGTTCAGGACATACTATACCGTTAACTTCTTTAGCAATTTCTGTTGCATTATCGGGTAACGCAACGTGTGCACTATATGGTGTGGTTGTGTCATCTGAAAACCTTACGGCCCAACGATCAGTATACACACTATTTAAGTTATGTAACACATGTCCGATGTCCGTTGTCCGTTCCCAATGTGTATATCCAAACACATGTAGGTTAGGGTATTTATGTAACCACGACTGCCACCTAACAGTGTAATGTACTGAAGGGAAGTCGCCTAACACATGCAACCTTACTACGAAGCCGGTTGTATGTTTTGCGTTGAGTTGCTCAAGCTCTGCATCGAGTTTTTGGTAGAACTCAGGATGCGTATGGTCGAAGCGGTGGCCAAAAGGCATATTGTTACCATAACAGGTCTCCCATTGTTTACAGGTAGAAGGGCATGTCGCTCGCTCTTCAAGGGTTAATGAATACATTGTCATAGACTTCCATTTCTTATGCTTTATTTTATCTCCCAGTTTTTTATTTTGTTTTCCTCTTTTTAACATTGTTGCGAACGATGGTTCCCGAACGTTTTTTAGATACTTTGTCCTCCCTAACAGTATCGCGCTTTTCAGTGCTGGTGATGTCATCGAATATTTCTCCACGTAATTTAGCGGCTGTTGATCTATCAACTTTTACTTTTAACTTTATATCACTCTTCTTCAAACGGTACGTCGTCCAATACTGAGCTTCTTCCGGATCTGTTTTTAGTTCGTACTGTATCGTTTGCCCTGTCTCTGTTGTGTATATCATCTTCATTTTGTGCCTCTTTATCTCGTATGTTTTTAAGCCACATAATAACTTCTATAGCTGTCCACATTTTTAGAATAAAGTTAATCATTTAGTTTCCTTAATACATAAAAAAGCCCCCTAACAAAAGTTAGAGGGCAAATAGATTACCACAGTGGAGGTTGTGGTGACTCTAGGGGAAGTTAGTCAACGCCCCATGCACATTCTGGGAACTCACCTTTTCGGTAAGAACACCAGCGGCATGAGTCTTTGCTAGGTGTCGGTGCAAAGTCAGTGCATGTAGTCATTGTTACGGCACGTCTATGCCAAGTAGGCATGAACTGCATTGCTTGGTCTCTGGTAAAACTCTTTACTGTAGTTTCACCTAAGTCTAAATACCATAGTTCAGTTTGAGCGTATTGTAGATCTGGATATCGTAAGAAACTTGCAAGTGCATATAACAGCGCTTGTTGTGAATGGCCTATTTCGTTGCCAAACTTTTTACCAGTTTTGTAATCAATTACACGAGCAGACGTTTCATCTTGGTGTACAAGAGCATCTAGTTTAATACGAGCCCATGTGTTTTTTTCCATCCAACCGACAGGTTGCCAGTTGATATCGAAACCCCACTCACCTTCAAGTTCTACTTTTGCATCGGCATAGCCGTCACGCAGTTCTTCGAACTCTGACTTAAACTTTTTAAGTGTGTCGGGAAATTCACCAAGCGTGCCGTTAACATAGTCTTCAGCTTGTTGGTGAATCATAGTGCCACGTTCTGCAGCTGGGCCGGAGTCTTCTCGTATCTTTTTAACTTTAGCAATATATGATCTATATGCACATTGCTCAAATACTTTTAATGCTGAGTAAGACCAAGCTTTCAGCTCACCTAATTGTTCTGGTACTTCTAAAGGCTTAAGTGTATCTGGTCTCTTTTCCTGAGTTAGAGAGATCACGTTAATTCCTATACGCTATGGGTGGAGTTGTAAGTATAACTAAGTTATACCTAAACTGCCAATAAACGTTTGTCGTTGTCTTCGAAGTAAGTATCGATAAACATATCTCTATCTTCAGGTAAGATATTCCAGTTAACTACAATGCCACGTATAGGGTTTGATTCTCTTCCGGTATCTGGTGGTCGCTTGCGTTGCACTTCAATACCGTTTCTACTTAGGCGTTTAGAAAACTCTCGCTGAGATAAACGTGGGTTTTGTTCTGTAAGTATGTGGAATACGGTACGTAAATGTTCTGTTGGTATTACGTCCCACTCTTTATCTGCACTAACTATCCAAGTTTTAACAAGGCGTTGCGCTACAATTATTTCGTTTGCATGTAGCACTGTACCTGTATTGATATCTAGTATGTCAGTAAAGTACGGTAAGTTACCATCACGTACTGCTTGGCAAAACTCATCAAATACAGACATAGAAACATTACGCATTTGTTCTTTTGCAGTATTGTCGATAGGTATTTCTACTAGTCGCTTGTTGACTTTGAAAGTCTGCAAGTAACCAGCAAAAGCCCAAAGCTCGCCTTCTATTTCGTTATTGTCTAAACGTTCTGGCATGTCTGGGTATGCTTGCAATAGTTTTGTTTTTTGCATGGGAGCAATGTTGTAGCGTCTATCACCTGACTCAATGTTTACTGCGTCAACTCTGTTTGTAAGAAAGATGTAGTTAGTATAGTTAGCTACTTCTACTTGGTTAGAACGCATGCCGCGTATAGTTAAAGTGTTTTCCGTAATTTGGTTTTTAAGTTTGTCGGCCATCTTTGATGCGCCAGATGAGCTAGATGCCATATGGAACTCGTCAACTATTAAGAACAGAGCGTCGCGCATATACAGATTAAAATGCTCTTCCATATTCTGTAGATAACGCATGGGTACGTGTTGCGTACCAAATAAGTTGCGTAGTATCTTACTATAAAAAACACCTTTACCTGTACCCTGCGTACCTGTGAGTACCCATGATACGCCGGTCTTTTTGCGTGTTTGATATATGTAAGCTAACCAATTAATAAAGCGTTCGAACTCTTCTTTACCATTGCCTAGCATATGGCTGATTACCCTGTGCACAAGAGGGCAATCTTCTTTTATAGTAATTGCTTCGCCTACTTCTAAAGGTGTTTTAGGTAACTTAGGCTTCATAGCATACTTAGTTTTGCGATAAGTATTTACAAAATATGGCACATCTTTAAAATTTACTGCGGGCTTGTTTGATGTAGGATCAAACACAACGCGTCCGTCAGGTATAAAGTCTGGCGCAATTTTCCCATGACTTAAGTAGAAGTCTTCTATGTTCATTTTACTAACGGGTGTTAGCGGAAACTCATCAGAGAATTGATCTTCATTTGGACAGTACACACCGTTGTAAAATGTATCTGTGTAGTAGTCACGCATAACTACCGGGAACTCATGGCGACCTGTTTCTTTAAGTTGATTTTCGTATATATCAAATATAGATCTAAAAAACTCAGCGTCTGCTTTTTCTATTTCAAAGATTGGTTCGTCTTTGAAGTTGTACATGTAAGTAGGCTTTTCTATATTGAAGTAATACGCAGCTGAATCGCCGCCGTTAATGTTGCAACGTATGTACGGGAATGCAGAGTCGTCTGTTACCCGTATAGACATTTTGTCTGGGTTAACAAGTATCTCTTCTGTCTGATTATCAACAGTTGATAATCTAGTACGTTCTTGTTTCTTTTTAAAGCCTAACGATTCGCGTAGTCTGTCTTTATGTATTTGTGACTTCTCATGTATTCTTTGAGGGCTTACGTCACTTAGTAAACGTCCAAGGTCAAAGGACCATTGTTCGCGCTCAACTAAAACAATACGTTCGTTTTTGTCTGTGAACGGGTCGTTAGCATCGTCTTCAAATGTAGGTGGTGCAGTAAATATAATTTTAGAGTTGTCAGCTACAGAGCTATCAAGCGGTAGCTTTAGAGACTGTCCATTAACAGATAAACCTAACTGCTCACTAAATACATCTGACTCAAAGTTACAATCTTGTAACCATAACTTTACTGATTTAGGTGGCATGCCTACTGAAAGAAACATAAAGATGTGCAGCGAAGTCTTGTCTCCTTTGAGTCCAAGACTAGAGGATGCTTGAGCTATATAGCTAACGTTTTGTAATTTTGTTGGCAACTCTGCAATAACTTGGCTAGCAAGAAACGTTACGTCTGTGCTGGTAAGTTTGCCTGTAGCTAGTGGCCTAGGTAAACGTACGCCATCTATATCTAATATAAGTAAGTTTGTTAATGCATTACGATCTGTTTTACCTGCTCGTGATTCGTTGACAATGTCACGTTTTAAATTGCCTTTCATCATACAATGCCCCATATCAGAGTGGTCTCTGATAAGTTGCTCTAGTTGACGTAAGCCTTTTTCGTTAGCTGGTATGTCGTACTTGTGAGATGTTACTGCTTTGACTAATGGGTAAGAAGTAAAACCATTCGTGGTCGAGTGTTCCTTACTTAGTCGAAGGCCGTTAGTTGCCTCCAAAAAAGTTACGCGCATGCTAAGCCCTCCTAAAGCCTCAAATTTTATTTATCGTCTTTCAGTAACTTCTCAGATCTATCTATTTTTATCTCTGGGTCTGCTTCAAATGAAATACGAACTTGGTTCCTGTCTATTCTATTAACAGATAATTTGCACAGCGTTTCGTCATCTTTGTGGATGATAACCGATTCACCTATTTTTCGTGTTAATACTAATCTAGACATTTATTTACTATAGCTGGTGTCGAAACCGCCTTCTGCATCGAGTGGAATGTCTGAGCACCATTCTGGTGATAGACACATATCGTCAATAATAGAAGACATTGTACCATGAGGTTCGGTATCTTTAGCAACAATGATGATCTCATCGTGCACCTGAAGTACAACTTTTAAGTCTTTTCTTTTAGATAACCTTAGAATGCTGTCAGTAATTACAATTCTTGACAATGCTTGTATTACATTCTCTGTTATTCTACCACCGTATGTATATTCTCTTTTGCCTCGTGACTCATACATTAAGCCACTAGATGTGTACTGTAAGTTGTGATACTTAAGGGCCATACCGTTTGGAAGTTTGATACCGTTTGGTATCACTTCCAGCGGTCCGTACTTTTCCCCGTAGTTATCTTTATGCAGACTAAGTTTAAGTAAATCTTCAAGCTTAGTCCATAGCGATTTGATGCCGGCGTAAGTATTTCTATAAGTATTTACTACATCTTGTGCTTCGCTTTCAGTGAAGTCCATAGAGGGGCCCATTGCGCCCGCCTTCAATGTGTCTTTAAATTTTTTGTGTCCCATACCGTAGCCAAGTCCTAAGATTGCGGTCTTACCAACAAACCGTTCTATAGGATCGTCTTTCTTATTGATGGCACGAGAATATATTTTCCCTGCAAAGTTAGAATATATGTCATCCCCTTTGCGAAATTGTTCTAATAGTTCTACTTCGTTAGCTAACCAAGCTAGCATGCGGGCTTCGATGTTACTTAAGTCCGCTACGTAAAGATATGACCCTTCAGGCGCTACTAAGCAACGTCGTATCTCGCCGCCTCGAGGTAGATTTTGCATGTTTAGTTTTTCTGTGCCACCGAAACGTCCTGTGTGTGCAGCGTAATATCGTAACGGCACGGGTATTGTGTCGTCGGGTCTAGCTGCAGCTAAGAAGCGTTTGCTTCTTGTCTCAGTTAACCTACTCTTTACCGCAATTCTACCGTCCCATACGTGTTTGAACTCAGGATGCTGATTACACATTTGTTTGAAAGCAGCGTCGTTTTTACCTAACGCTGGTATTTTATTACCAGTAGTTGGGCTTTTCTTTGTGGGGTATGGTATCTCTAACTCTTCTTCTATGTATTGAGCAAACTGTTTGTTTGAACTTAATACTTTTTTATCTACACCAGAGTTCTCTATTAGTTTTTCGCTGTTATCGAATTCTTGTTGGTGGTACTTTATTAGTCGTTCGCGGTCAATCTTAAGTGTTGGTTCACAGAACATGCGGCACGTTATGTCTATAATATCCATTTCGCTTTGTGGATAATTTTTAATAAGCTGTTGATAGATTGCATAAGTTAGATCTACATCTTGGATACAGTAGCCTGCTATCTGTTCCTCGATGTCAGGTGGTAAGTCGTAAATGCCTTTAGCATTTATCAGTTCTTCACCTTTACGCATGGATTCATCATCAGGAAATAAACGAGTCGCGCAATCTTTGAGTCGCGCAGATTGCCCGGGGAATCGGCCCCTGCACATTGCGGCTGTATCTACATAATATTTAGGTTTGTGTCCGTAGTATTGTGTAAGTATGTAGCCGTCGAAAGGAGTGTTGTGGCATACAAGTGTAGCGTTGTCCCAATCTATATCGTTGAGAGCATCTTTGGTTTCGTCTTCACCGAACCATTCTGTATCATCATGATTTATCTTGATGCCTACGCCCCACACTTTGAACATGTCGTCGTCAACATATTCCATTGTGGTTACTTTTGTGAGGCTTAGTTTTGTGTCGTAATAAGTTTCAAAGTCGAGTGTAATAATGTCAGTCTTTGAGGACATAGGTTTTCTTCCTGAGTTTTTTTACTTTTCTCTTCTCCCAAGCAGCCTGCTTGTCTTTGAGTGCGTACCAACCTTCATATAATATGTATGTTATGCCTGCAACTACGCACACACTTATAAATATATCTAACATAATACCCTCACTTTTCTACAGTTTTTATTAGCCTGTTTAGATACCATTCTGCTTTTTGTAAATCTTGTAATGGTTTGCCTTTATAACTATATCTCCACAGATATTTTAAAGTGTTGCCTTTTAAATATCCTTGGAACGCTTCCGCTGACATAGATTCTTCTATGGCATCGATGCATTCAACAGAGCCCGTGTTGTAATGGCTGGGGTTGTTTACTACATCTTCTAGTTTCTTTCCCAATTTGTGCCAGCTTTTACCTAAGTTATCCCAATCGTTGGGAGTTGCGTCGTCAATACTCATAATATTCTCCTGAATTAAAGGTGCGTTATGGACCATCAGTGCACCAAGCTGACAACTTGGTTATACAAAGAAAGGAGGGACTTTGTATTTGGTCACTTTGAGGTAATCTCATAGTAATACTAGGTAGTTAGTCTGTCAAATAAACAGTCTCTCCAAATGGCGCTTCTCTGTTTTTTTCTGTAGATATCCAAAGCACGGGGCATGTTGTTAGTTGTTCGGCACGCTCAAAATCTTCTGGGTCTGTCTCTAAATCCGTAAGGAATACTACAGCTTCTACATCTGGATGCTCGTCGAATAGGTATTCGAAAGCGGGATAAAGCTGAGTACCTCCTTGCCCCATTAGATTTTTGTGTTCTTCTTGCAAGTGTTCATCCTCGCCAAGTACAAAAGTTTGTTGTACTTTATAGTCGCAATGAACTATTACAACTTCAGATGGTTGCACGTCACTGATAATTGCGTTTAGTTCTCCAACATATTGATCTTGATCTCTGGATGTACTGCCACTTGTGTCAAAGCATATTGCGACTTTTCCGCAACCCTCGCTGTGGCATGACGGTAAGTACTCATCCTCTGATATGTATGCACGGTTTGGTTTTCTCCATGTGTAGTCATCTTTGCGTAAGTTAGTAAAGAATGGCCATAAAACGGTTAACCAATTTACTTTTGGTTCTACGATATCAGAGATAAAGTTGACAAGATGTCCGGGTAATTTGCCGCGTGCTTTTGCTTGCTCAGCTGCTTGTGTTACTGCAACTTGCCAGTCAGCTTCTTGCGCTGCTTTACTGTTAGAGGTTAGTGATCCGTTGTCAGCGTCCGTTACCATTCCCCACTTACATTGACTAAAATCTTCTCCACCGTCTTGCCTGTCAACTAAGTCATTGTATACTGCTTCAGGTGACCAATCGCTTGTGTACTTATCATCCAGCAATGCGCCTTCAGGTAAGATAAGGCTGCTTTCTTTACATATTTGATTGATGATGTAATCAGTAGCAATGTTCCATAGCTTAGGGTCACGTTCTCCTCGGCGTGTATGATGGCAACCTGTACAGTGCAGTACTTCATGGCATATAAGCCCCCGCAATTCTTGGGGGCTTTGTTTCATTATATAGTCTGAGTTGTACAATAAACTTACGCCGTCTGTTGCAGCTGTACTTACTTTGTCATTGTCTTGAATTAGACGTAGCTTAAGGGCTAGCGTACCAAAAAACGGATGGTCCATTAGTAGATTAGTTCTAGCTTTTACCATTGCGTTTTCGGCTGACATGTTATCCTCCCATTAGTTTTGCAGTAAGAACTGTTTGGTTAGCTTCGTCTGCGTCGAATTCAATTGCTTCACGACGTTGTTTAGCTGCTTGGTTTCTTGAAACTTTAGTATGCATCTGTTGAATTTTCTCACTTGGCACAAGGCTTTCTGCAGCAGGCCATGTCTCCAGCAGTTGTTTCAATGTGTTGCAGTTGTCAAGTAAGCTTCTTAGCTTTGAAAAATAATTATCACGTTTTTCTCTCCAAGCTTTCTTAGCAAGTAAAGCTTTTACCATGTCTTCTGTTACCCACATTGTGTGTTCTTGTTCGAACGTGCGTACGTCTACAACATTAGAGAAGTGACCGTAATGTCCTTTGCGTGCATATAGATTAACTGGTGTTTCAAAATCCATCTCTAAAGAAACTGAATCTCTAGCGTAACTTACAAGGCCGTTGTCTACATCTTCTTGTGACTTAGGCTTAACTAGTTCAATAGATGTTACATCAATTTTTTCTGGTATGACGTTTGTCAAACCGTAATGATCTTTCTCTAGCTTAAGTCCGTTTACATTTACTTTAGCTTCTATCTCTTTAGCTAGTGCTTGGAACTCACTAGTTCGTATAGCTTCTTTGATTTTAGTTTGGAAGTCCGTTGTTGGTTTCCATTGTGGGTTTGCAACATCAAATGCTTCCATTGCGTTGCGATGTATCCTGTTACGTAAGTCTTCTGATAATCTTACTGATGCCATGTTACTCTCCTTATCTTGGTCTTGGGCATATATACCCAGACGTTGTTGTATGCCTAGCGTTGTTACCGTATCCACATTTCCAAGTGCATACTTTTTTACCACCAATACCTTCTACTTCAGATATCTTTTGCCAATAGCAATAACTATATGCAGCTGTACTCATTGATAATAATGTTAAACCTACGATTAATTTTTTCATTGTTACTCTCCTTACAGTAATACTGATGCGTTGTCTTGCGTCCACTTCTGGAACGCGGTGTGTGTTGATAGTGTGTTATCTTTTGCCATGCAATCTCTAACAATAATTACTTGGTATTCTGCAGGCATGCGTCGTACGTACTTCATAATCTGTTCAAAGTTATGTGTGTCAACGCGTGATGCTAGTGCACCTGCAATTGCATACAGTACTGAAGCGTTAGTTGGTACTTTTGTATGCGATGGTTTCTTGATTAGATCATCGATGTCAGGTACATCTTGGTAGATTGATTTGAATGCAATGTACTCGCCAGCTGGTCCGTCGCCGATGATTGATGCGCAACCGTAGAACTCATCTTTCATGAATGGTAATTTCTTGTTCAAGAATTCCCATGCGCGTGGTGTTGGAAACGCGTTCTCTTTAGAATCTACAGAGCTTAGTAGTGCAGGTCTGTAACGCAAGAATGCAATTATCGATGGGTCTACATCATTGTTGATTGCCCATGCTACCCAGTCATCGATGTGCGCTTCTACTGTGTAGTGTGCAAATCTGTTCTTGACGGGTGTTGGCATCTCATGAACAGCGGCACGATCTTGAGCACGGTTGCCCGCTGCAATCTTGATTGTGTTCTTCGGTAAATGATATGTACCGATTTTGTCGTCAAGCAACAGCTGCAGCAGGGCGTTCTGTGTTGCTTTTGGTGCGTTGGTTATTTCATCAATGAAGAGTACAACTGTCCCTTCATAGTCTGATGGTGGGTAATCTTCTGGTATACCGTAGCGTGTCTTGTATGTGCCGTCTTCCATCTCTACAACTTTCAAACCACCACGTACATCTACTGGGTCAAACAAGTTTGCCCGTAGTTCGTAAAGTTTTGCGCCGCGTTTGTTTGCGAAGTTGTAAACAAGTTGTGACTTACCTTCACCGGGGCCGCCATGTATCATGCTTGGTACGCCGGCTAAGCCGTTTGCTTCTAACTCATTCTCTAGTTCTGTTGGTCGAATCGTTCTCATATGTTTACTCCAAGTCTGAATGTATTGTTTATACTGTTTTTAAAGTCTGAAATGTGTTCCCATATTTCGCTGCCTTCGTAGTTTTCATAAACTCCGCATGCTCGTTCCTCTAGCTCAGCGAACAGTTGTTTGTCGTCCATGCCATCCCAATCATGCGGTAAATCTGTATATAAAAAGTGTGATGCTGCATATTCTGTAAGAGTTACGTCGTTCCATTCGCGTCCATCATCAGAGGACCACACTGTGTATGCAAAACCAGTAGTTTTATTAGTTTCTTCTATTGATTTTTGTATTGCTTGGAATGCTATTCGAAACATCTCTTCGTCTACAAAAGATGCAACTTGCTCCATTTCGTTATGAGGGCTAACATGATGGCCTATATGTATATACTTCATTGCTAGTCCTCATCTGGTAATAGGTCCGCCATTGAACCTAGGCATTTAGCTAAGTTGTTACTTGGCACACTTTCTTCTAGTGACGCATCGATATCTATAGGTTCGTCTATCGTGAATATCTTTACTTCTTCTTTTGATGAAAGAAGCGCGTAGTCACGCAGCTCGTCCGGGTCTCTTTCGGGTGTGCTTCTAAATGCACCTTTGCCCTCTTCATAGTCTGAGTAATCTGAATAAGGGTCATCGTCTACACGGCATATATCTCCGGGATCTCTACTCATTGTTCGCCTCCGTTGTTTATTAGTTCAATTACTTGTTCAAAAAGGTAAGCTTCTTCTGAATCTTTTTTAAGTACCGCTAGTACATCTGTGTATGTAAAGTCTCTAGCGATTGCGTTGTCGCCAAAAGCAATCTCATACACTTCTTCTATGAATGTTTCTCTGTCCATAGTTTAGGTTCCTCCGTTAGTGCATTGGCTATTTGTTCTTTGGCGTATTGATCTCCGTAACCAGCGTAATAGCTGTACGGTTGCTCCAGTCTTGGTTTCATTCCAGCGGCACAATGTATAGCGCCTCGTTGGTAATCAGTAGGATTAGTAGTCGTCTGGGACTTCTTCATCGTCTATTGCCTCGTTGTCTATAACAACCCATAACTCATCGAGGAGAGTTTGATATCCTCGTATTTCATTGTTATCTAAATAGGTTTGTAGTTTTTCTATAAGAGCTAATGCGTCGCGTTGGTACATAACTATCCTCCCAATTTAGCTACTACATCTAATGTGTCATCTAGACTTATAGATAAGTTTTTGCCACCTGTTTCTTCTTCGTAATCAACTTCTATATTAAAAGCAAAGCTTGATGCTTGGATGCCTTGGTCTTGTAAGTAAGTGTCGATTAAGTCTGCTAAGAATTCAGTATCTTGCTGTGAAAAATCACTTAAGGTTATCGTCTTCATTGCCTTCTCCATTTAGTTTACTGCTTGTTTTAAATACTTTAGCGCCAATAGGTAGATCTACTTTGTCTTCCATTAGCCCCGCCCAAAATTTATCCATGATCTCATTTACTGTTTTGTTTGATAGTGCTGATTTGTCGGCACGCCATTCAACTGGGTCTTTCATGATTGCTCCTCAAAAGTTTATAACAATATGTTCTACGCCTCGGGCTTTTTCACGGCACAAGTAGTCGAGGTAATGTGCCTGCGGTTCGTTGCCCGTTGTTTCTTCTTCGTCCCACAGACGTGCACGCTCTTTCCGAATAGCTACATCTATCGGTTCTAGTTCAGCCTCAACTATGGGCTTGCTTTCTATATACATTTAGTCCTCGCAACTGAAACACTGGTTGGCATACTCTAAGCTTTTCTGATAGCGATTGACGGCAAGCTCTATCTTCACAAGTGTACTTACAGTTACTTCTCCGCCCGACAGAAATCTACCCATAGTATTTAAATGTATGTTGCACATGTCTGCTATAAGTCTGCGGTTACGCCACTGTAATATTTTTGTGGCACAAGTGCGGGCTATTTTTTCTACCTCACTTTGTTCCATGATAATTACCCCACAGCTTTGCGTCTGAACCAGCGGAAGTAATCACGCTTAGGTTTAGCAGGTGGCTTTGGCACGACGCGTCTTGCGACGTACAAGAATATGCTGATGATAAGACCGGCAGTAAGGCCAGCCATCATGCCTGCAAATGTACCTGCAAATATCCAGATGAAAAAGAAAGTAATGGCAACGTCGAGTGCAATGTCAAACTTTGCTACTCGTTGTATACCAAACTTTAGTAGTAAAAAGATAAAGCCGAGAGCGGCTATGATACCTGCTGTGAACATGTCTATTTCTCCTCAAGTTGTCTAGCAATAAATTTAGATAGGTCTTCAAACTGGCACGCTATAAACGCAAAGCATTGCGCAGCGGCGTACGTTGTGTGCTTCATTGAAAGCAAAAAATAATATTTAACTTTGTCCATCACATTATTCCTTTGTTAAGTTCAGTCATCTCACTGTACAGTTGTATGTCGCTTCTAAATGATTCTAAATCGTAGTCACCATTAACTACTTCAAGTAATACTTCTATTAGATTCTCGCTAAGTGATTTGTTGTTAGTACCTAACCAATCTAATAAAGCTTTCCTAGATATTTTTGTCATGGCACGCTATCTCCTCAATGGTCGCGGTTAGTATAAAATAAAAAACCCCACCCAATCCGAAGACTGAGTGGGGTAGTTGAGGTTAAGCTGCTTTACGCGCTGCACGTTTCTCTGCGAACTTGGCTCGCAACGTGTCCTTCTGTTGCGCGTCTAGTAACTCAGCGATGTTGTTCATCTCTGTGAACGCATCGTCGAATGATTCGCATGTGCATTGCGGTTGCCATTCGCCAGTCTGTTCATCAAGACTGGTTGGTGAGAAGTAGTACAGATTCTGAATGTCTACATCTGCGCCCATCTCTTGAGCAAGTGATGCGTGTGATTGAAACAGGTTCTGATAGTCAAGATCAATAACTTCTTTGACGTCAGTGTTAGTCTCAACACCTACAATCTCTGCAGTGCGCTCAGCTGTTTCAACACCGTATACTGGCGACTCTTCGTTCTGAGCGTTCAGTAACTTGCGAGCGTTCCAACAGATCTTATCCATAAGTGTCTGATGAAAGCCGATGATACCTAGCGGATGATATGAAGTCTCGTCGCTAGCAGCGGCAATGAATGCTTCTTCGAAGTCCGTCTCGTAGTCACCTGTGTTGAATGACATGATGTGTTTAGCTACTTCACCTTTGTAGCCACGATACTCACTGATTTGTTGCAATGCTGTTTCGATAAATGAATTACGCATGATTAGAATTCTCCAAGTAGTTGTTTAACAGTTAAGTTTTTTGATTCTGCAAAGTCGTTTACAAGTTGTACATACTCCCTTGCATAGTCAAGATGTTGCTGAAGATCAGCTAGTTCTGTCATCTTCTGTTCATCAGATACCAGATCCCAGTGCTCAGCGTTAAGGTCTAATTCACTCATTATATTTCCTCCGCTATATCATCAAGTGTATTTGAAATGTCTAATATAAACAGTGATGCAAGAACCAAAGCAATGTCTGCTGGGTTATCACGCAGATGTTGGTACGAGTCCACTGCTGTTCTTTTAAGTTTGAACCACGCAGTTGGCGTTATGTTTTTCTCATGTAACATGGTTACCTCCAAGTTATAAAGTATGAGCTCTATTGCTCACAAGATTTACTGACCACGAGTACTGAAAGTACGAGTGATAACAGCGAGCCCCGAAGGGGCGAGCTATATGCCCACCTCTTCTAGCTGATTGAATAAAGTGTTAAGAGTATCTGTGTCGGTGAAGCCGAACTCTTCTTCTAACTCTTTCCTGTACTCAGCTTCGGTGAGAACTTTAGTTGGAAAGGTTACATACTGATTGTTCAGATGACAGTGGTTGAGCGCGACGTAAGCAAGAGCATCTTGCGCTCGTAAGAAACCAGTTACACGATAGTCAGATCCGAACTTATATTTAAAGTAATACTGCATATCCGACAATGGATTTATGTCAGGCATAGCATAGTTTTCTAACGCTTGAGTTGTGACAATAAATGTATTCACGGTGGTATCCTCCAAAGGATATATAATAAATTCACAATCCACACTGACCACGAGTACTGAAAGTACGAGTGTATATTCTAATGCACATTGTAATGTATAAAAGAAGCAAGCTCGTTTACCCGGGAGCTG
>FYBJ01000013.1_pt1 | contig 19731 bp, 31 predicted proteins | sample 1134611 | NCBI WGS metagenome assembly FYBJ01 (sample SAMEA104116008, study PRJEB20421) | marine metagenome | isolation source: marine | reverse complement strand
TTAAAAGATTTTGGCTATGAGCCTGGATTGCTTGGTCCTGCTGGTGACCCGTGGCTTAGTACCGGACGCGAAGAAGCTTTCGAAACTGCTGTTGAAAACTTTAGAAACATCCTGCCTGCTGAAAAGAGATCAAAGTTATACGTTGGAGATGAAGTTGAACGCGCAGCTAAAGAATATGCAAAGCGTGTTGAGGCTGAGACAGCAAAGAAGTTAGAAAACACAAAATATGGCTGGTGGGCTGGTATTTTTGGAGATATTGCAGCGCATGCAACGGATCCACTAGAATTGGCTGTTTTAGGGTTTCTCCCTAACGCTATAGCTGGGCGCTTCTTAGCAAAAGCAGGGCAAGCGAGCTTAGCCAAAAGAGCTGGTATTTATGCCGGCACTGAAGCAGGCGTAGCTGCAACATTTGAAACACCAAATCAATTCCTGAATGTGAAGCCTTATAAAAACGAACTTGGCATTAAATACACTAATCAAGACGCTGCTAATGCTGTGCTGGCAGCTACAGTGCTAAGCGCTGTATTTGCAGGAACATTTGAATTTGGCGCTGGAGCATTTCGCAAGGTTGCCACGGGAGAGTGGACCCCGCAACAAGCTAAACAACATCTTGGCGAAAACTACGACAACCTTACCCCAGAACAAAAAGAAATGGTTGATATGGCCTTGCAAGCGCAAGAGCATGAGCTTGCCAACCCTTACGGGCCAAGTGTGGAAGGTAGGAAGCAGCACAACAAAGAAGCCTATGAGGCCACAAAACACGCCCATTCAACAGGGCGTAAAGTTTCAGACGATGAAATATTTAAAGCGCAAGAAGCAATAAAGCCAAGAGATGAGCTAGCAGAGTTGCAAGAACTCCGTGCACAGGCGATTAAAGACGCTGGCATACAAGACCCGCTGATACGTGTTGAAGAGCCTGAAGCGCCAATTACACAGCAACCCGAGGTTAACCCACTGGAGGCCCAATTTAGAAGCCTAACAGATGGGTTAGAAGTTGGGGACGAGTTAGCTGTGAGCACGCTCACAAGAGCAGGTCTTGATGAGGCTGAAGTGAGAAGCATTATTGATTATGCCGTTCGCTCTGGAATTCTCACAAAAGATGCAGACGGCAAAATAACGATAGCCAAGAGAGTGGATGACCCTGACAATCCGGTGGTAGACGGTGACAGCCGGTTAGAGGAGCTTGAAGCAAGACAGTTAGAGAGTGAAGGTACTGGACTGAGCAGTTTAAAAGGTAAAGATGAGGCCACTAAAATAAACACTGAGAATGAAGAGTTAGGCCCACACCAGTTTAGAAACCTGCAAAAAAACAATCCTGAGATTTATTATGATCTGACGCAATTAAGAAAAGATGCAGAGCGTATATTGCCGGATGATGTTACAACTTTGTTTCCTATGTTTATGGATGGTTCTGATGGCAGTTTTTCTCGAGCAACTAAAACACTTCGAGTTGCAAGAGACCACCCAAACATAGAGACAACATTAAGACATGAAGCGCTTCATGCCATGCGAAGTAGAATATCTAGCAATGAATGGAAGATGCTTGTAGAGGCTTCTAGGAAGATTTCATTTCCTAAAGAGGAACAGTACACAAAGCATATTAGCAAAATTTATGAGGACTTTGAACACTCTGAAGTAATCCCAAACTTAATTAGGGATAATTTAAATGAAGAGCGTGTAGCAAACCTCATAGAATACGCCTACAACGGCGGCGACATTTCTATGCTTGAGCCTAAGCCAAGAAGCTTCATTGAAAAGGCCGTTAAGTGGATAAAAGCTGTTCTAACCACTTTAAAAGCGCCTAAGTATGACAAGTTGAGAAAATTTCTGGAAGACTTTGAAAGCGGGGCAATAGCCAAACGAGCCGAAAGAGATGATATAAACTATTATACAGAGTCTTATTACAGTCTTGAAAGTAAAGGCTCGCAAGATGAATTCACAATAAATATTGACGGTGAAGAGTTAACACCGGAACAGCTTATTAAAAGCGCTGATGATGACATGGCTATGGCTGAGAATGTTAAACTTTGCGCAATGATGGGGGGCTGATATGTCATTTTCTGATTGTATTGACAGAGCGGTTTTAGCTGGTGAAATTGATGAGGCTACTGCTGGCAAAACAAAAGAACTGCATGAGAAGTTTATCAAGAAGCATCAAGCTACGGGTGAAGTTGACGCTGATAAATTAGCAGCCAACGAAGTGGCGGAAGCCTTGCAGGTGGAGCAGGCAAAAAAGGCGCAACAGAAATATTTAAAATTTAAAACGCAAAAAGCCCTTTTTGAGCAGGTGAGAGATTACAGAACACCAGGCACGGGCAAGGCAAAGCCTTACGAAGCTGGCGCGGCTGTGCTGGACAGTACAGGCCTAAGCGCATCCCCTGGGGTTTACCAAATTCAAAGAGAATATGCCAAACGGGCGCATTCGATGCTTGCGAGTTTCATGGGGGATCAGAGAAAGAACATACTTGGTAATTCTTCAGATGAGGTGCAGCTTTATAATGTTGTGCGTGAAATCTTTGGAGAAGACACAGGCGACGCACTAGCGAAACAACACGCCAAGGCATGGGATGAAACGGCTGAATGGCTGCGGATTGAGTTTAACCGCGCGGGCGGTGATATACCCTATCTGAAGGGATGGGGCTTGCCTCAAATGCATGACTGGCAATATATCCGCAACCTGAATATGAAGTCCTGGCGTGAAATGACTTATAACCATCTTGATATACAAAAGATGTCTGAGGCGCATTCAATGACGCCTGAAGAGATTTTCGAGTCTTTGGCGGGTGTTTTTGAAAACATCAAATCAAACGGCACAAAAGAAATAGATTTTGATGCCATGGGCTTTAAGAAAGCTACAGCGAACAGCCGTCTTGATCATCGCTTTTTAATTTTTAAAGATGCGGACAGCTGGATGACTTATCAAGAGCGTATGGGCAATGGTGACGCCTATTCTATCATGATGGGGCATATTGATAATATGTCACGTGATATTGCTTTGATGAAAAAACTAGGGCCAAACCCGCGCAATGGTCTTGAGGTTGTTAAACAGACGGTTGAGAAGTTTAAAAATGAGCTTGGCGACCGTAATAACTACAATGAGCCTTTAGAAGATTTATTTAATGTTTTAACAGGTGAGGCCAATCAGCCAGTTAATGCCAAGTGGGCCAAAATAGGCGCGAATACGCGGCAAACATTAACAGCAGCACAACTTGGCTCTGCTGTTGTTTCTGCTGTGACTGATCCGTTTTTTATGTCTATGACTTCAAGTTTTAACGGCCTGAGTGCAACAAAGGTTATGGCGCGTGTTTTAAAATCTGTGAACCCGTCTGACCATGAAGAAATGCTGAGATTAGGATTGAATGCAGAAAGCTGGGCCGATGCCGCTGCAGATTTGGCGCGGTATCATGATGAAGCTCTTGCAAGTCCGTTTTTTCAAAAGCTATCTAGCGGCGTTCTAAGAGCTTCGGGCCTGAATTATTGGACAGATCTTTGGCGGTGGTCTTTTGAGCGTGAAATGCTATCTTTCATCACGGCCAACGCTAAAAATTCATTTGATAAAATAGACCCAAAATTACAAGCTTCTTTAAAGCGTTACAAAATCACACCTGAAGAATGGGAAATCATTCGAGCCACACCGCAATATGATGCAGGGGGTGGCGCGATGTACTTAAGAACGCAGGACATAGCCAGGCGAACAGATATAAGCCGGCAGCAAGCTGATGATTTAAGTTTAAAGCTTGCAGGTTTTATTGATAACGAAACAAATTTTGCTATTCCTACAGGCTCACTAAGAGGTAAGCGGATGTTTGGGGGGCTGGGTAAGCCAGGCACATTCTGGGGTGAAGTTATGCGCTCGGGCATGATGTATAAGAACTTTCCTCTTACCATCATCATGACGCACTTGAGACGTTCATTTGATGAGTTGGCGCAGGGGCGCGCTGGTTATGTGACAAAGTTTCTAGTTGGGACCACCATTGTAGGCGGGCTTGCCACGCAGTTAAAGGAAATGAAGGATGGTAAAGAGCCGTCTGACATGACAGATGCTAAATTCTGGACACGGGCCTTTTTGCAAGGTGGCGGCTTAGGCATTTATGGTGATTTTATCTTGCAAGACCACAACCGGTATGGTGGCGGGCCTCAAGAAACGATTGCTGGCCCCGGTATTGGCGCAGCACATGACGCCTTTAGAATTGGACAGTATCTGTTTTTTGAGGCGGGTAAAGATGGCAAGTTTGAGAGTGGAGAGCAGGGCCGAAATATGATGAAAGCACTTGAGAGAATGTCAAACTTTGTTCCAGGGCGCTCTCTCTGGTATCTATCAGCGCCTTACAAACGCGCCTTTCAAGACAACTTAAAAGCCATGGGCAGCAAGAACCCAAGACGCAAATTAAAGCGGATGATTAAAGACCGGCAAAAGAAAAACAACTCAGGTTACTGGTGGGAACCAGGGGCCGTTACACCATTCTAACACAACCCGCTTTAAGGCGGGTTTTTTTATGGGAAAACACACATGACAGTTACAGCAACAAGCTATACGCCAATAACCCATAACGGGAACGGCTCAACCACTGTTTTTAATGTCACATTCCAGTTTTATGAAATAGCTGTCATCCATATTGATAGCTCTGGAAGTGAAACAGAATGGACAGAAAACACCCATTACACAGTAACAGGGGGTGAGGGCTCTACGGGCTCTATCACTGCAACCCCAACTGTTCCAGCCACAGGTGAGAAACTTCGCATTGAGCGCCGAACCTCTAAAGATCAGCCACGAGACTATGACCTTGACAATGCGGTTTTAGAGGCAGCATTGCAGCAAAGTGACGATCGCCTTGCGATGATACTGCAAGAGCTTGATTATGATAATAGACGGCGACCGGCTATTTCTAAAGCTAACTATACGGCTGAGGTTGAATTTCCAACGGCTTCAACAGGCAGCGTTTTAAGCTGGGCAGCTGATGGCAATCTGGCAAACACCGCTTTAGTTGATTTAGATGGCGTTGCTATTAGTGCTTTAACCACAACAACAAGCCTTGAAGACACAGACCTCCTCCCACTCTATGACAATAGTGCAGGAGATAATGCAGCTATTACGTGGGCTAATGTTAAGACGGCTGTTTCAACGGCACTGAATCTAGGCGCGCTTGCCGTACTAGACGAGTTACCTGATAACTCAGTAACAGCTGCAAAGCTACAATCAGGACTAGTGCTTCCTGTTGGATCATTTTTATCTTGGTCAACTGATACCGTTCCGGATGGGTTTCTTGTGCGTGACGGATCGGCTGTCTCAAGGGCGACATATGCAGATTTATTTGCAGTAATAGGCACCCGATATGGTGCTGGCGACGGCTCGACAACGTTCAACTTACCTGATCATAGGGGATTATTTGAAAGGTTTTGGGATGATGGTTCAGGTGTTGATGCTGATGCATCTTCAAGGACTGATAGGGGGGACGGAACTACAGGTGACGCAGTTGGTACAATTCAAAGTGATGCTATTCGGAACATCACAGGTGGAATTGATAGTATAAATCAATCTGGCTTACGTGACGCGGTTTATTCTGGTGCATTCGCAAATAACGGAAGTGCTAACCGTTATGGTTCGGCCTATTCGGGCGGCTCTAAGTTCGACTTTGATGCTTCTCGGGTTGTGCCTGTTGGTTCGGATAACAGGCCGAAAAACTTTAGTTCAATGCCGATAATAAAATACTAGAAGAGGTAGTCATGAAAATATATAATTATAGCAAGGAAACAGGCGAATTTCTGAGCGCAAGCGATGCGTTTACAGACCCACTTGAACAAAAAAAAACGGGTAAAGATGTCTTTTTGGTTCCTGCTTACGCCACCAAAAATGCCCCGCCAGTTGCAGGAGCTAATGAGGTTGCAGTTTATGAACTCGAAAACTGGGTCATTAAGCCCGATCATAGAGGTGAGACATGGTTTAAAGGTTATAATGTACCTGTTCTGATTAAAGATATTGGTGATCCTGCGTCTGATGGGCTTACAGCTATAGAGCCTTCGCCACCAAGCGCAACAATCGCTGAAGTTAAAGCAGAAGCAGGACGTCGGATTAATAAGCATTTCCCAGATTATGCGCAAAGAAACCATATAGCTCGTCAATCTGAGTTAGGACGCATTGAATCTGGGATTATGAGAGACAATAGCGGCAATTTAATTGCTGCACGTACACTAACTACAGAGGAAATCGAAGAGTTAGCTTTCATAAAAGGAGCTTGGGATTGGATTTCATCTGTGAGAGCTGCAAGCAGTGTCATAGCGTTTTCACCACCAAAAATTGATGAGCTTGAAACAGACGACAGGTGGCCAGCAGACCCATCTTAAATAAAGTTAAATAAGATTTATACACCCGCCATTGAGCGGGTTTTTTATTGGAGAAAGCAATGAGCAAATTCATTGAATATAGCCGATTTATAAAACCTAAAAGGCGAGTAACAAAAGTTTACCTTCACTGCTCAGCCCATGATGGTGAAAAGACAGATAATGCTGCCACTATGGATCGTTGGCATAAAGATCGTGGGTGGCGTGGCATTGGCTATCATTTCTTTATTCGCTTTGACGGGACCATTGAGCATGGTCGATCTATAACCAGAATTCCAGCGGCCCAAGCTAGGCATAACAGAGGTTCGATCGCTATCTGTTGTCATGGTGGCCAGAACTCAAAGCCTGATGCGTTTACAGAAGATCAATTTGACAGTTTAAGGAAGATTTGCACAGACATAGACAAGGCGTACAAGGGCAAAATTACCTTTCACGGACACAAGGAAGTCTCCGCAAAAGCTTGTCCTGTATACGACTACAAATCCATTCTCGGGCTAGATAAAAACGGGTATCTAAAAAAAGGTGCTGTCAGTGAAGACAAGCTTGTTTCAGCTGGCTCTAAAACCATCAAAGCGGCTAAGTCTAATAAAGATGCAGGCGGAGCTGTAATCGGTGTTGGTGTAGTTGGCTCAGCTAAACCCGCTCTTGAGATAGCTAAGAACTACACAAACAAAACTAGCGAATGGCGCTCTGTTCTGGACACTGCAATTGACGCATTAGCATGGGGGCTAAACCACTGGCCCATTGCATTGATTGCAGTTGGAGCAATCCTTTACTGGAATAACCGCTCAATTATCAAGTCGCGTATTAAAGATGAGTTGAAAATTGGGAGGCTAAACAATGAGCCTTCTTCTTGAAGTTCTAATCGGAAGCATTGGCATATTCCGAAAGTGGCCAGTAATCACCGGCCTTTTATTATTCTCAGTTGTGGGGATGGGCTGGAGCTATTGGGAGGGCCGATCAAGCGCAAACGAACGCTATAAAGCCCAAAAGGCTGAAGCCATCCTCAAAGACGCAAAAGAAAATCGCAAGATTGTTGAGGAGACCCAAGCAGATCTTGAAAAACTCAACAATGAAATATCCCAGGTTAATAAAGCAGAGGCTAAAGAAATTGATAAAATTGAAAAACTTACTCCTCACCAGTGTCTTAATCTCAATTTGTCTGATCTCGGGCTGTAGCGGCGCTGATTATCTATCAGTTCCAAAGGCCGATAGCAGCTTAACTAATAATTTGAAGTGGCGATATTGCAAACGACAGACCGTGAAAGATGGCCTTAAATGTCTACCCAATTATGAAGCGCAGCTTAAAAGAACTGTAGCCAAGGGCAATGCACGAGGCCGCTATATCAAACGCACTGAGAAACATAAAAATTGAGGCTTTAGAGATGAATGACGCAATGGCAAATGCAGCATATAATAGCGGACCTTCTAAGGCGCATCGAGCGGTTAGAGAACGTCGTTTACAAGCAAGCGAATTCGAATGGCACCCGACGCGAGAAAAGTTCTCCGAAAGATTATATTCTGTTTGCAATTGGTTTTGTTGCTTTGGCCTGGCTTTGGGACGAGGAATTAGGCAAATCCCTGGTGCCTTTGTTAAAAGTTATTTTGCTGTAAGGGCATTGCCAGTCTGGCGACAGATCAACGTTTTCTTTCTTATGCCTCTAGTATTTTACTCTCTAACATTCCACACTGTAGATTGGTGGTTTAAAGAGCCCCCAGAGGATTTATTCACTAGCGCTCAAGCCTCAGAAACAATACAATCTAATACCTATCGTAAAGCAGATAAAGACGGGTTCTTTTTAGAAGACTGTTATTGATTATGTTTCTCAAACATAAACCACAATGAGTCCATCTAACCCTCACCCATGTTAGTTAAATACAGCTAACGAACAAAATTCATAGAAAACGTTATTTAAAGCTTGAGAGAGCCACTTGATGCGTGCTTTTTAAAAGCTTCTACATCCTTTTGCCTAGCTTCTTCCATTCTTCTATTTGCCTGCTCTTCAGCTCGGCGCTGATTCTCATAACTAGGTTGAAGTAAATACGTGAGTATCTTTAAAAACATTTTCATCTTATTTATTCTCTGTTTTTCATAATATGTCGATATATTTAAGTTCTTTGAACATGTTTGAGGGATGTGTTTATTCTTCGTCTATTCCTGGTGGACGGGGCAATACTATATAGTGTGTAACTTCGAATTCGACAAATCCATCAGGTAAAATTTCAAGGATATCAAACTTTTCATCCCATTCGTACATACATCGAAGGTTTATTTTAACATTAAACCTTTGTCCGTCTTTATGCTTCATTATACCCCACCCCAAAACAGCAGTATTTATTTTTGGAGGTGAATCCGCAGGGGTCCATTGCGATAATTGGCTATCTTTCATCTTATTTACTCTCTGTCTCTAATTTGGTGGGGGGGGTAAGTCACCAATGGTTATTTTGGCTTTGCGCCCTGTGATTAGATCAATCACAACTGGTTCCTTGTCTGGCGACACTATGTATAACTTATCCCCTTTTATTATATAATCGCCATCTTCAGGCACTTCAGCAATAAATTTAAAACGATCTTTCATTTCACTTATTCTCTGTCTCTATATATAGGGGTTAAACCCATTTACCATTTTCTTTGACTTCAACCTTTGTGTTGAATTTCATCTCACGGTCAATTTTTTCCTCAATTTCTTTGAGTGTTCCAGTGACCCTAGCGCATTCTAATTTGAGCCATGATTGAAACTCTTTGGTTTGCGACATTCTTTTAAAGGCAATAGTTTTGTTTTTACCTTGCTGTCTAGTGTCATCTGACTGGCCAACAGCTCCGCTTTCTTCATGAGTGCATCTAACACCGCTTGAGGTCTTATTGCGTTTTTGACCGCCTTTGCCTGAGCCGCGAAAATAATCCCACCTAAAATCTTTCTTGGTAAGACTGACAAGTTTTTCTCTTTCTTTCATATTCACCTCTCTTAGTTAAAAACATAAATAAAAGAGTTAATGTACGAGGTACGTTATAATTCAAATGGTTTACGCGCCGGTTGTGCCTATTTGATCTGAAAGCCCAGTATATAGGGTTTAAATTGCTATTTGAGGCACTTAATCCCTCGTTTACACCGAGAGGGTCGGCAGTTCGAGCCTGTCATCGCCCACCATTATAAATGGCATATAAAACAGTCAGTTAGTTAAATCTAGCTGGCTGTTTTTTTGTTTCCCCTAAAATATTATAACGTACCGTGTACACTAACTCAAAATTAATTAGCCAATTTTCCATCAATAAACTTGGCTGCATCATCAAAAAATTCCGGTGTTGTCTTTGCATAGACTGATTTGGTAATTTCTAAATTTGAATGGCCTAACCACTCGCTTACAACTTCGAGTGGCACACCTTCTCTCAAAAACGTCCCAGTTGTATGTCTGATTGTGTGAGGGCTTACTCCCTCAATGCCTGCCTTTTTGCAAGTTCTAGCAAATGACTTCTTAATTGCCTTGATCCCTTTGCCGTTATACTCAATCACATATTCAGACAAAGCATTTTCTTTGGCCTTTAATAGGGCCGCTGTTGCTAGACTAGTGAGTTTTTGAATAGCTCTTCTTTTTTGCCGCGTCTTTGACATTGGGTCAAAAGTGTACTCGCCTCTTAAATCTAGAATGCCAGTTTCAAAATCTATTTGGCTCCACTTCATTTCCAGGATTGCGCCGGATCGGGCACCTGTTGTTAAAGCCATAATAAAGAACAGTTTCAAATGAGGTGTTTTGGCGTGCAGCATGAAACGTTCAATCTCAGCGCTTGTCATAACCCGTTCGCGCGGCTTTGACTTCGAAGGTAGCCAGATATAGCGTGCATGATCTGCTTTTAACCGTCTTGTTTTAACGGCCCAATTGATTAAGGTCCTTAATTGCAGCAGCTCAGTCCATACGGTGGAAGGTGCACGGCCTAGCTCAAATCTCTCTCTTGCGTAATCTCTGCAAATATCTTCTGTGATGTTTTGGGGGAGTGCGTCTTTAAACCTAGGTGCCAGGGCTTTCCAAGAATTTAAAAAATTAACGGACTTCTTTCCATCCTTCATTTTCTCAATAAGATAAGCCTCAAATAAAACACCGCATGTTTTTTCATCATCAGGTCTTATTAGTTCGGCTTTTGCTGCGAATTGATCGAGCGCAGTTCTTGCAGCGCTTTCGACTGTTTCGCCGAGTTTGACTTGGTGCTTGTTGCCGCCTTCATCGTACCAGTAAGCGATTGCAACACGGCGGTGTCTGCCAAGTCTGAATTTTCCGACTTCATATTTTTTCCAGCGCTTTCGTTTTCCCACCTTAAAACCTCACTTAATTTTATTCTTAATAGTGCGCCACCGATTTTAAAAGTTTTAAGATCGCCTTTTTTTATCATAGTTCTGATAGTCGTTTCAGAACATGCCCACCTATCAGCTAAAGTTTTAGCGCTAAAAATTGCTGGCATGTTTTGTTCTGTCTGTGCCATTCCTTTATTTCTCCTCTAAAATATGTTCCGCCATATCTTTAAATATAGCCCTTGCATTCGCCCCCATATCTTCGGATAGATACCCCCATTGAAAACCAGGGTGGCGAGCATAATTCTCTACCTCTTTGGCTAAGCAAGTAAAGAACAACGCTTGATCAGATGAGTTGGCTTGTGCGAATAACTTAGCTGCGTATTCCATAGGGTCCATATCTTCGGATTTCTTATAAAGAGCCCCATCTGCAAAAATTACGTCTTCCATTCTCTTTCCTTCTGTTTAAATGCGTCTTCGTTGAGGTGTCGCTATTGACACCTCAACGAAGACGCTTGGTTGGGATTACTTGTACTCATCCCTCAAAATTCTGGTTGCGTTTATTACCCTTGGATCAGTTTTTTCTGAACTATTTGAAAGCCTTTCTAAATGCTTCTTCTTTTCTTCAGGGGTAGCTTTCTTGACTAACTTGCAATCTTTTGTTTTCGCGAAAGACAATGGCCAACCCATGGGTATGATCTCTTCTGGGCCGTAAGGTACAGCTACTACCCACTCTTCTCCACTCGGCTCATGGCTAACAATATCTCCTGCGTCTATGTCCATCTTCTCATCCTCTTTCTATTTAGCTATTGGCTATTGCTGGTTCACTGCGATCAAAATTTACACCCACTTCTTCAAGAACGCCCTTACTGTTGTAAGATACCTCTAAAGCTAAACCGTCAACGTCTATATCAATGGTTACGCCACCACATGATGATGGGATTATTTTCGTGTGCTCGAAAAAACTTCTGGTTGATGCGATAGCCTTTTCACTAATTGGTTCCGCTCTGTAACCGTCCCAACCCCCAGTTAAATCAGCTAGCCTTGATAGTTCTTGCTCCAGATTGAATGGTCTGGGCTCTTTGCTTGTCAGTAACATTTTGATCTTCTTTCTATTTAGCTATTGGCTATCCTTAAAAAGCTGCGCTCTTACAGCGCAGTCTTTAGCCTCAAGTAGCTTTCTTAAAGCTGTTGTGCGTTCTGGATTTTTTGGCAGAGTTTCAATGATATGATCTGCTAATTCACAGAACGGTTTACTATGTTGTTGCAAGTGTTCTGGTAAATGCTCGTAGGCAAAAAATTGTTTTAATGGTTCCATAGTTTAGTTTCCTTTTGCTAATGCTTGGCCATGCTGAAGCCCACTGATATAGATTGCCAATAACGCATCTTGAAACGAATGGTTCACATTTGAGCAGTCATTAAATATCTCAATTGCAATCCTAGTTAGGCTGTCATTGAGTTCATGCGGTATCTGAATTCTTTCCATATTGTATGGCGTTCGTTTATAATAATATTCAGGTCTCAAGCTGAAGTGAACAGGCCTCAAGGGCTGCCCTTTCGAACTCTTCAAACTCCCCTTCTTTGTCATCTTCTCATCCTTTATTTAGCTATTGTCTATTGCCACGAAATATTTCTAATTCCTGCTCTGTTAAGTCCTGATATTTCCTGTAGCTGACACCCATTTCGTGATGTCCGTATTCGTCTTCAAAACCTTCGAGATACTTTAGACAAATCGCAGCATTTTCAGGGTTGTCACAGTCATGGGGTAATCCAAAAATTAAATCGCAGGCCCCTCTCACCTCACGCTCTAAATCGACAATCGTGTAAAGGTAAGTTTTTTGCGCATTGAACGGCTTTGTAAGAATGAAAAACCTTTCATTGAATGCTTGCAGCGTGTAGCGCTGCTTCTCTGTTGCAAACTTAACCTTGTCGCCGATTTTCATTCACGTATCCTCCTTTACTGCTGTAGGGAGGGGAAAAGCACTGGTTTCAAATGTCAATCCAGTAGGATAAGCTCTTTTTATTTCTGAGCTGTCGATGTAATCACCGTCAGGTTTTAGCCAGTCTCTTGCAGGTGTTTGATAATCGTCCAACCATGCGATATCCACTGAGTGATCATGCTTTTCAACTATGTGCACAACTCCCTCTTTAGCCTTCTCTATAGGAAGGCCTTCTTTAAGAATTTTGTTTTCATATCTAAGTTTCATAACCTCGTCGAAAAGGTCGTCTCTTTGCTCAGCAAGGCCTTGTACGCATTTATAGCAAGAATGGCCTTCCCAGCCTTCTAAAGGCTCTCCGCAGGCTACACATGGTGGTGTTTGTGGCATTATTCTTTATCTCCCTCTTGTGTGCTGGGAGGGGTGGGGATATTCATATACGCAGTAGGGCTTATGTCACCAAGGTGATGAAATGAATAATCCATGCCTGTTTCGGCCTCGACATCTTCATACCAGCCTTCAGGCCAGTAATAGCGGTCTGTTTTTTCGTCGTATTCAGTAAAGTCACCTATAGAAAATTCATCTTCTATTTCGTACTTACCTGCGTACAAAGCTTTTACAACGCGGTCTTTGCCTAAGCTGTTTTTGAATGTGATAAACATTACTTTATCTTTCGGCGCGTCTTTAATATCTCTCCACTCATATAGAGAGAGCTTTTGCTCTAGCTCTTTAACTTGAGCTTTGAGGGCCTTAATTTTCATGTCCTTATATGCTTCGGTGTAATGTGGAAATGTGTACGAACGGTCTTCTGACATTATTCTTCACGCCTCCCCTTTAGAGTTGAAGGGAATTTTATCTGTTGTGAAAATTTCACCGCATGGTTTTATGGCTATGTAATGATCCCACTCGACAGGAATGTCGCCATCTTTAGTGCTGATGTGGAGCTTGCCATAATCAGGAAGGCCCCTATTCCGCAAGCGGCCAACAAAATACAGTTCATCAGTAGGCCTATTCCACGCTTCAAGTAGCCAATTAGGCCAACTGTTTTGCTTGGAAGCGTTATCTTTAGTAATGCGGAAATACCTGTATACTATCTCCTCTGTAGATTTATGTGGTGTCCGCCAAGTTCTAAAATGTGTTGGGTGAACCACAGGATGCCTCAGCCATTTCTTTTTAACGGCAACCCATTCAAAATGACTGTATGGTACTCTCCTGAAAAAAGCCGCCCCTTGCCAAGCATTCCCATCTTTATCAAACCCAATAACCTCTACAGGTGTATCAAACCGCTGGAAATCTGATCTCTTGTGTCCGCTTATAGGTATCCATTGTTCTTCTGACATATCTATTGCGCCTCCCCTTTAGAGTTGGGCGAGACATCCATGCAGTAGGCGTAGTCTTCGAAGAAAGCTTCAATAAGATTTGCTGCTTCACTACGGCTAGCTTCGTGACTATCAATATTGTTTTCATGAATGCATTGAAGCTCGGCTAGTAAGGATGCTGTGAGTTCAATCACTTGCAGCAAGTTTCGATACCTGTCTTTATCAGTAGCTGCGCAACCAATAGGGCTTATTGGCCCAGATATTTTTTTTGTAATGTCATATAAGTTCATCTATTCCTCCCTCTCTTTATTAAGGGAAGCTAAGGCGAGTTTTTCAGTTTCCTCTATCGCCTTCAATAATCCGCTAGTCCAGGTTGCGCAGTTGTCACAAAGATAGTTAGGCTCAATAGATTCAATATGAACTTGGGAAAGTTTCTTTAAGACTTCCTTCAGCTCTTCAATCTCTTTCTCTCTATTAGAGAGTTGAGATTTGAGGGCATCCATTTCTTTTTCGTGATTGATGATTGTTCTTTCATCTTCTTCAGCACGGTAGTTGAGATCGTCCACTTCAGCTTTCAGCTCATCTCTCTCTTTAGTAAGAGAGGTGACTTGGGCTTCTAAAGATTTAATTTTCAGGTCTTTAAAATCTGTAGAATTATAACGCTCAGCCATTTGTTGTGCTTTTTCTTTTTCTTCTGTTGTCTCAGTCATTTTCTTCTCTCAACCCCGCTGAATGTGGCTTTAAATTCACTGTCTCTATTTGTTTGAAAACCCCTGGACTGGATTTTTTTCTTAGGTCCGTTTTTAGTCTCACCTCTAAGTCTTTTTGACTTTGCTATGGTGTGTTTGTCTGACCCTAAAGAGGTATGCTTTTTACCGTTTGTTTTTAACTTGTGGCAGGCCTTGCAAAGAGGAACGCAATTATCAATTGTGTTAGAGCCGCCCATTGCGTCGGGTATGCGGTGGTCAAATTCAACATCTGACAACTTGCCGAATTTAACACCACAACTAGGGCATCTTGCATTTAGGACAATAGCTTCCAGTTTTGTTTTTAAAGTGAATTCTAAGCGGGCCATTACTTCATCTCCCAAACCAAACGACACAAACCACCGGCTATAAAAAAGATAAGAAAAAGAGAGCCTAATATCTCAATTAGTTCCATCACTCACCCCACCCAGTAAAAGTTAAAATGAAACAAAGACCGCCTGTAAGAAGTAATATCTCTGTCATGCGTGAACCCTCATCATTTTGCGTTCATCTCTTGCGCTGGCCATGTTCATTTGCCACTCTGTGAATTGCATTCTGATATAATCGAGCTGGATCTTTTTAAGGTTGGCTTCTGCTCTGGCCTCAACCATTTTGTGGATGTATTCTTGCCAATCTTCCGAAGCTTTCACTTGTCTCTCAGCTTGATTGTGGGCCATGCCTTCTGCGTCTTTAATTACGTTCTGTATCATCTGAGAGAGGGTTGCTGTTTTGCTTTCCTCAAGCATCTTGGCGGCTTTATCAAGCTCATTGAATTGCTTGGCAACAATACGAAACTGTTCTGATATTGGCTTATCCGGATTATTGAATTCAGTCATTTTCCAACTCCATCTCAGGTTCTTGCGCTAAGATTTCTTGATGCTGTTTTTCAATACCCTCAAAAGATTTTTTAAGGTCTAGAGCGGCGTTTTTGTCATATGCCCAAAAATCTTTTAAATGGATTGTGTTCATGTCGCGCCAAGCTAGTATGGTTGCTGGCTCATCTTTGCAATCAAGCATGAATTCCATAACTCGATCATAATATTTTCCGACTTCAATGCGCTCAGACGGGCCTGCTAATGGCTGAAAGAAAACATGCTTACCTGAAGCGCCAATGGCCTCTTGTCTGGCTTCTATTGCGCCTTGTTTAGCTGCTTCACTTGGCGTTATATCTATGATGGATTTATCCATCTCTTCAGAGGCATATAGATTCCCGAAATTATCAGGGAAGGCTTTTCTCAAGGCTTGCGCTTCAGCAACTTTAGCAATCATGAGGCGCGGTTTTTCTTTCCATAATGCCTTTCCGTGTGGAATTTTACCTTTAAACAGCGGGACAAATTCATCCCAGTAAACAGTTGATGGGCACGGGAACCAATCGCCGTGAGAGTGTTTGTAAACTGTTACAGTGCATGAAATTATGCCCACTGGATTGGCATCAACGTCTTTAAAGTCGCTGTCATATTCAAACCTTGGTGGTTCGCTATCTGGTCTGTAATTACCTGTTCTCTCGCCAATCTTTCTAAGTCCATCAATGCCAACAACTGGTGTTAGCTGACGTTTATCTGATTTATCTTTATTAAAAACAAAAGCGTAAATCTCTCTATTGATAGGGTTTAGGTTATTAGCCCTGCAAATTTCAATGAACGTATCAAACTCAGCTTTATTACAATCTTTAGCAACTGTGCGCTGAATAAGATCTAATTGCTTTGGCTCGTAATTAATTAACTGCATGACTTAACTCCATTTGAATTGGATGGTTTGACCACCATTTGAAAGAGAGGCGCCTTGCACTTCTTGTTCAGCTTTTAGGTCTGAAAGAAGTGTTTTCCTATCAAGTTTTGGCTCCTGTGGTTTCCAGTAATTTGTTGGAATTAAAGCCTCGTCCGTTACTACTAACTTGGGGGCGATTTTCTTGATTGTTATCTTAGCTAAAGGCGTTTCATGGCTGCTTAAATTGGCAAGCTCGAGAGCGCTGGATATCGAGGTTTTCAAGCGTTCGACTTTATCTTTCTTACGGTCTGATCTTCTTTTGATTCTATCCATTTGAAGAGAGAGAGCTTCAATATGAGATAGCTCTGCATCAATCTCTTCAACCACTTTAGATATGACTTCTAATAGATCTGTCTCTCCCTCAATCATATGTGTAGTGACTTCTGGAACTTCATTGGACAGGTCATTGAAGTTAGCCAGCAAGATCTTGGCGGCTCTCTTTTGTTGGTAAAGTTCGTTCTCAATGCCAGACATCACTCACCCTCATGATCTAATCGTTTGATTTCCAGCGCGTCTTTGTAGCGGTCAAGGCCTCGAAACAAACCCTCTCTAATCATTCTCAAAAGTTTGTCTTTTTCTTCAACGGTCCGACCTGCCTCGAGAGCCATAAGTGCATATGCAGCTGCATTGGTTGCTTCGTGTTTCAAGGTACTAGCCGTCCATTCAATATGTCCGCAAATACCTTCTTGATAATCTGCTTTGACAATATTGCCGTAATGAGCAATCGCTCCATTTGTGATGCTTTGGTCTGTTGTTTCAAAATGCTTTCCAAGAGCTTTTGATTGACCTTGCGGAGTATCTGCTAGTTTAATGATGTTGGTCATTACACAAGCTCCTCTTCTTTAAGTAATTGCTGAAGTGCCTGAGAATCGTTAATGACTTTCATCATTGAGTCAGCAAGCTCCATATTCTTCGCTATAATCTCATCTGGGGTGCTATGATTGTTGAGCTCTCTTAAAACCTGAACAATCGAAGGGCTTACTTGACGAATTGCTTTTTCAGCCGTTGCAATACGGCTTATCATTTCCCGTCTGTCCATCACGCATACTCCAAATTCTGAGCAATGAGGCTCTCAAATTCTTCAGAGATAAGAGGGTGAATCGTGTCTAGCTCTAAAAGGCCGTTGTCATATTCACGATTGGCTTTTCTCACCATCTCTTGCTTGAGAGACTCTGTAACATCCTCAATCATTAAGTTTTGAGGGTCTATCTTAAGGGCCTTGCAAGTGCGCCCGTCATCTTCTTGACTGTAGATGTCATGCGCTAATTCATCTAAGGAATGGTACAAGTGCTCTAAAACAGTCTGCTCACCGTTTGGCCATTGCTGATATGCTAGATAGTGATAGTCTTGCATTTTCTTGCCCTTTCTCTTTTTCTCTTAATCATCAAAATCGCTAATCTGATTGTTTCTAATTCAAACTCTTCAGCTATAAACTCAGCTAGTTCTATTTCTCTGTTACTCATTTTTGGACTGACCCCGACTTCTCTTTGCTTCAGATGCCCACATAGCATCCGCATTTATGTTGTTACTGTCAGCCTGCCTGTTATTCCGTTTTTTGTTATTGACCCTTTAGGGCGGTCCCCTTTGAATAGGAGATACTGAGAACCGCCCGACCTCTAGGGGGAGGGGAAACTAAATTCTGAGAGTTTGCTGGTCATGAACCCAGTTGACTGAGAAGGCCACATCCCATGACCAGCTACCCCGCATCAACTTTGAAACTTGTGAGCTAAGCACTGCCTCGTTTCGTTGTTGATGATTATGGTTATAAATGGACAAAAAGCCATTGTCAATGAAATAATGGACAAAAAGCCATTTTTATTTTTATGGGTAAGATTCGGAAGTAGTGAGGGAAGGCAAAAAAATACCCCGCATAAAACAGGGTAAGAAATTAAAGGTTTGGCGCGTATTACTATTTAATACCCACCATGATGGCATTTATTGGTCTGCCACCTTTACCGTCATGTATTATCTGTAGAAATAATTTTTTAACCGTTTTATTTTCTACTCGGAACATTGAAACGACCTGAAAAGGCTGTTTCTGTGAAAACTCCTTACCTATAACCATTTCTTTTTTCAGCTCTTGCATCAAGTTTTCTTTGTTTATATTGACTACAATAGAGCAGATATTTGTAGGCTCACCGTTGCTCCATTTACCCTTGTTAATAGAAACAAATACAGGGCCATTAATATCAGGAGCTTTCCACATCTTGTAGCCATTTGCATCTATAGGGCGGTTTGCTTCATATACATCTTTTGGAGCGTCCACCCAACCTAATGAGCTGGCCATTGGCGATACTCTTTCAACATTATCTATTGTGTGATAGCACACGCCTGATAACAGTTCAGCTGCCTTTAATCCATTCTGGTCTGCCCTTGATGAGGTATTCATGAAGAAGAATGCAATTAGAGTAATTGAAATAAAAATTCTCATAAAATCATGCCTTTAGAAGTTATTACGTTTAATCCAAACAACTGGAGCTGCCCATTTGATTTTCACATCTTCAATATCTGGATATGTTGGGTTATATGACCTTAAGTTATACGTTGTGGGGCTTGAGCCTTTGTTTAAGATCTTAATGTAAGAATCACCATCAGCCGTATAGATAATGCAATCCCTACCAACAATATTGTGAATATTGGCGCCATCGACCCTATCGCATATTAAATAATCACCATTTCTATAAATAGGATGCATGGAATCGCCCTCAACCACGATAGAAATGAGGGATTTATCTGAAAAATCAATGTCTAGCTGATCATCAAGTGTGTCGTAAGGTGTCCAGCCTTCACCGGCTGAAGCTTTGCCAATGATTGGGACAGAATAAGAAGCTTTGGTATCTTCACCTAGTAAGTAAGCAGACGTAACACCCAACTCTTTAGCTAGGAGTTCAGCGTTTTTTACAGAAGGTGTTCTTCCACGCTTTAGGACACCTCGTACATAAGTATCGCTCAGGCCGGCAGCAAGAGACAGGGACTTCATGTTGTAGCCCCGCTCTTCCATTAGTTCATTTAATCTTTTTTTAAATATCTCGGACATGGGTGGATTATTGTCCATTAACAAATGAAATGCAGTAAAGCATAAAGCCCTTGACAGATGGCCAAAAAGCCATTTAATATCCAGTCATGGATACAAGATCAGAATTACTCAAAGAAATAGACCAATTCCTTTCAGCTAATCCAAGCATTACGCCGACCAGATTGGGGCTTGAGGTTGCGAATGATGGTCATTTGGTGAGAAGGCTCCGTTCAGGCAGAGATATAACGTTGAGCAAGGCTGATGCTATTCGCATTTATATCGCAGAAAATTCAACAAATCCTGAACACACAGCAGCATAACCAC
>FYBJ01001451.1_pt1 | contig 19780 bp, 19 predicted proteins | sample 1134611 | NCBI WGS metagenome assembly FYBJ01 (sample SAMEA104116008, study PRJEB20421) | marine metagenome | isolation source: marine | reverse complement strand
GCAGGATGCTGATCGTGTCTTCGACCGTCGGCTCGCTGACCAGCACCGGTTGGAACCGGCGCGCCAAAGCCGCGTCCTTTTCTACGTATTTGCGGTACTCGTCCAGCGTGGTTGCACCGATACAGTGCAGCTCACCCCGCGCAAGCGCAGGCTTGATCAGGTTGGCCGCGTCCATTGCGCCATCCGATTTGCCTGCCCCAACCAGCGTGTGCATCTCGTCGATGAACAGGATGATTTCGCCTGCGGCTTCAGTCACCTCAGTCAGAACCGCCTTCAGGCGCTCTTCGAACTCGCCGCGGTACTTCGCACCGGCAATCAACGCGCCCATGTCGAGCGACAAGAGCTTCTTGTCACGCAAGGATTCCGGCACATCGCCATTGATAATCCGCAGGGCCATCCCCTCGGCAATCGCGGTTTTACCCACGCCGGGTTCCCCAATCAGAACCGGGTTGTTCTTGGTCCGGCGGCTGAGCACCTGCATGGCGCGACGGATTTCTTCATCGCGACCAATGATCGGGTCGATCTTGCCTTCAGCCGCGGCCTCGGTCAGGTCGTGGGCGTATTTCTTGAGCGCGTCATAGCCATCCTCGGCGCTCGCCGTGTCGGCAGTGCGCCCCTTGCGGATATCATTGATCGCTTCATTGAGTTTCTGGGCGCTCACCGCACCAGCATCCAAAGCCTCTTTGGCCTTGGATTTCACCATGCAGAGCGCCATCAGCACACGCTCGACCGGGACAAAACTGTCACCTGCCTTATGCGCCAATTTTTCCGCCTCGGCCAAGACCTTGCCGGTTTGACTGTCCAGATAAATCTGGCCCGCGTCACCGCTGACCTTGGTCTGTTTCGAAAGGGCAAGATCCAGCGCCTCGACCACGCGGCCAGGCGCGCCGCCAGCCCGTGAAATCAGGTTGCTCGCCAGCCCCTGTTCGTCATCCATCAAAGCTTTCAGAATGTGTTCGGGCGTCAACCGCTGATGCCCTTCGCGCATCGCGATGGTCTGCGCCGCTTGCACGAAACCTCGTGCCCGCTCGGTGAACTTGTTCAAGTCCATCATTCTCTCCTTTTCCAAGCGCCCGGTCATGTCGGCGCCCGAAATCGGCACGCCTGTTGTTGGGCCTCGCATTCAATTTGGGAAATACTATCCGGTGTTCAAGAGGGTGGATCACGGAAATTCAAAATGAGTTAAATTCTCGGAATTTCACCTCAACTGTGCCTCACTTTGGTAATATTTTGACGCTCAAATAAGGGTTCAGAGTGGAGGCTATCATGCTAGTAACGAATGTCGAAATTTCTCAATACTCCTACTGCGAACGGACTGAGCGTCACAATGCAAGCGTCTGCATGACGCTAGGCGACATGTTCGTCACTCTATTCTGCACCTTGGATATGCCCTTGGACGAGTGCCCCAAATCGCGCGCCAAGGCCTTTGTCGGAGATGCCATGCGCCAATTGCGCCGAATGCCGGAATATCGCTCGGGGCGTAGCTCGCTTGAGTTGTCGGAACACGTCACAACGCCGTTGCCCATGCTAGCCTGAAGTCCGCAACACCGCTTGCATCACACCCGGCCGCAAATTAGAGAGGCGCGACCCCAACAAAACAAGGATCGCGCCCATGTCCGCCACACCTGCGCCCGCCGCACCCGCGTCCGACGACCGCCTGATTGTCGCGCTGGATGTTCCCAATGCTCTGCAAGGTCTGGCCTTGACTGAACAACTGGGCGACGCGGTGTCCTTTTACAAAATTGGCCTCGGCATGTTGACCGGTGGTGGTCTGGCTCTGGCAAACGAGTTGAAACAGGAACACGGCAAACGAATCTTCCTGGACATGAAACTTTTCGACATTGGCAACACTGTCGAAAACGCGGTCCGCGGATTGGCGCAATTCGATCTGGATTTTCTGACCGTCCACGGAGACCCGCATGTGGTTCGCGCAGCCAAAGAGGGTGCCAGCGGCAAGGACCTGAAAATTCTGGCGGTAACGATCCTGACCTCGCTCAATCGCGATGATCTGGACGCAGGCCTGATCAAACCCGGCGACGTGCAAGAGCTGGTAATGGAACGCGCTGCCAAGGCATTCGAGGCGGGAGCAGATGGTGTCATCGCCTCCCCGCAAGAGGCCGCGCAGATACGCGCCCTGCCCCAATCCGAGGGCCGCCTGATTGTCACCCCCGGTGTGCGTCCGGCAGGGGCCGATCTGGGAGATCAGAAACGCGTCGCGACACCGGCAAATGCGGTTTCGGACGGGGCAGATCACATCGTCGTAGGCCGGCCGATCTATCGCGCCGAAGATCCAAGGGCCGCCGCGCATGCGATCCTGTCCGAGTTGAATTCGGCCTAGGTCACAAGACCCATATCGGTCACTCACAAGAACAAATCTCTCAAAGTTGGCTGTGCCCCTGAAAGCACATATTCCACATGCATTTTGCATGTCTGGCATTCCAGGCTATGCCTGCGCCGTTTTTTGGGGGAGTCTAAGATTGAGACACTCCCCAACGAACCTTGTCTTCCTGTGGTTCGTTACCTCCCCCGCTCAAGAAGCGGGGGTTTTCTCGGTAAGGCCTCTGAGATATCTCACACCAACTGCCAAGCACCCTCTGTCATTGTACTGTCTAGAGCCTTAGAATAAGGCTGACCTGCCGATCCATTCTGACCCCAATGCCGAGCCGATCGATGCCTTCCCTGTGTCGCGATTGCCTGACCCAATTTGATGCCGGACACCGTTGTCCTTCGTGTGGCAGCCCACGCGCTGTCAGCAACCCAGAGCTTTTCAAACTGTCCATTGCACATATGGATTGCGACGCGTTTTATGCCTCGGTCGAAAAGCGGGACAATCCGGAACTGGCAGACAAGCCAGTGATCATTGGAGGCGGCAAACGTGGTGTCGTCTCGACTGCTTGCTACGTGGCGCGGATCAGGGGCGTCAGGTCCGCTATGCCCATGTTCAAGGCACTGGAACTTTGCCCCGACGCCGTTGTGCTCAAACCCCGCATGAGCGTCTATGCCGAAGTCAGCCGCGACATCCGGGCGATGATGGATGCTCTCACACCTGCGATCGAACCGCTTTCCCTGGATGAGGCGTTTCTTGATCTGTCCGGCACCCAAAAGCTGCACGGTGCACCGCCTGCGGTCATGTTGGCGGGTCTGGTGAAGCGGATGAAAGATGAACTGGGGCTGACAGGCTCCATCGGCCTCAGCCACAATAAGTTTCTGGCGAAAGTGGCGTCAGACCTGGACAAGCCCCGGGGGTTCTCGGTGATCAGCCGACAAGAGACCGCCTCCTTCCTGGAACACAAACCAGTGCGCTTGATCTGGGGTATCGGCCCCGCCGCTCAAGCTTCGTTGGAAAAAGCGGGAATACGAACCTTCTCCGACTTGCTGCGATGGGAGCAGGATGCTCTGACCGAACGTTTCGGTTCAATGGGCTATCGATTGTGGCATTTGGCCCGCGGGCAGGACAAACGTCGGGTTTCGAACAACGAACCCATGAAATCCATCTCGAACGAAACCACGTTTTTCGAGGACACCAGCAACCCTGATATTCTGGATGGACACCTGTGGCGCATGGGCGAAAAGGTGGCCGATCGGGCCAAGGCCAAAGGACTGGCAGGCCGGGTCGTTACGCTCAAGCTCAAGCGCGCCAATCATGTGATCCTGACACGTCGCGTGTCCTTGCGGGATGCGACCCAAATGGCAGACACGATTTATCGCACGGCGCGTGCACTGTTTGATCAAGTCGGCGATCAAGGTCCCTACCGCCTGCTGGGATGCGGCCTGTCGGATCTATGCCCCGAAGGGGAGGCCGACAAAAGCGGCGACCTGCTCGACCCCGGCGCAGTTCAACGCAGCGACGCCGAGCGGGCCACTGATGCGATTCGAAAACGCTTTGGAACGGATGCCATCATCAAGGGTCGCACGTTACGCTGATCACTCGGCTGCCAATCGCACAGGTCCCTGTCCCAGCACCGCAATGCGAGAGGCGACCTGGCCAAGCAACCCGCGCACATGGTCAAAGTCGGCATTTGGGCGGATACGTTTTTCGTCCATGTAGATGGAGCGGTCAATTTCAATCTGGATGGCATGCTGCCTGCGCGACGGCCGACCATATGCCTGTGTGACATAAGCACCGGCGAACGGCGTGTTGCGCATGACCGCAAACCCCGCCTCGGCAAACGCGGCTTCCACCTCATCCACGATCTCAGACGACGCCGCTGCCCCAAAACGATCGCCCAAAACAATTTCTGGGCATTGACCGCCTTTGCGACAGACGCTGTCCAATGCTTCGTGCGGCATCGAGTGGCAATCAACCAGAATGGCCTGCCCAAACTGTTGATGGGATTCCCGCAACAGAGCCTGCAACCGCGCGTGATAGGGATGCCAATAGCCCTCAATTCTGCGTTTAACCTCAACCATCGTCAGCTTGCCGCGGTAAATCGCCCGCCCATTGGCCACAACACGGGGAATCACACCCAACCCAGATGCCACCCGCGGGTTATGCCCCGGTTTGCGCACCCCTTCGATCAGGGCCGGATCCAACTCATCAGGGCTGCGATTGAGATCCAGAAACGCGCGTGGCGCCCCAGCCTTGAGGAAAGGCGCTCCAAAATCCGCAACGTCTTGAAACAACAAATCAACAAATGCATCCTCGGACGACCTAATCGTCTTTTGATTCAACACCGTTTGCTTCAGAAAGCTGTCTGGATAATCACTCCCACTGTGGGGAGAAGCAAAAACCACGCAGGATGTGCGTTTTTTGGGCTCGGACAGGTAATATGCTGCGCGGGGCATGGCGTCTCCTTACAAAGAAAAACATAGACCGGAAAATAGTTCGATCAAAAGCCCTTGATCCCCCCGACGACTCCTTTTATAGACCCCGCTACCGGCGCGGTTCTCCGCGTCCTAGTTTTTTCTGGGACAGGGATCGCAAGGGTATTCATGGGCGATTAGCTCAGTGGTAGAGCACTTCGTTGACATCGAAGGGGTCACAAGTTCGAACCTTGTATCGCCCACCATGAATTCGCTGTTTCGGATTTCCGGGACACCCGCAACACCAGGCGCTGGCCACACCTTGCACAAGGCGCCGCAGGAACAGGAGACAGGCCATGAAGGTCAAGAACTCGCTCCGCTCGCTCAAGAACCGGCACCGTGATTGCCGTGTTGTGCGTCGCAAAGGCCGCGTTTATGTGATCAACAAAACGCAGCGTCGGTTCAAAGCTCGCCAGGGCTGCACTATACGCATACTCAAAGAAGACCGCGCCTTCGAGCGCGGTTTTTTGTGTTTGCCCCCGATTGGATCGCACCTCAGAGAATTCTGTGACAAGGCGCCGAATGCTGCTAGCCTGATTGCGCAACACAGCACCCGAGGCCATTCATGTCACGTCCCAACGTCATCCTGATTCTGGCCGACGATATGGGGTTCGCCGACCTCGGCTGCACAGGATCCGAAATCAGAACGCCCAACATCGACGCCCTGGCCGAAGGCGGAACGCTGCTGAGTGCGATGTACAATTGCGCCCGGTGCTGCCCCACGCGTGCATCGCTTTTGACTGGCCTTTACCCTCATAACGCTGGGATCGGGCACATGGGAGCGAATCTGGGCACACCTGCCTATCAGGGGTTCCTCCGCAATGATTCCGCCACCATTGCCGAACACCTGCGAAACGCCGGATATCGCACATTGATGAGCGGCAAGTGGCATGTCGCAGGAGACTTCGAATCTCGAGATTATGACAGCTGGCGCCCCGGCGACGTCGAACACCCCACGCCACGCCAACGTGGGTTCGATCGCTTCTTTGGCATCATGGATGGCGCGACGCATTTTTTCTCGCCTCACTACATGATGGAAGATGACAGTCGGGTCGAGGTTCTGCCGGATGACTTTTATTTCACTGACGCCATCACCGACAAAGCCATCGGCATGATCGAAGATGCCGTCAGGGACGAAATGCCGTTTTTCCTCTATCTTGCGCACACCGCCCCGCACTGGCCCCTACACGCCCATCCCGAGGACATCGCCCGCTACGATGGTGTCTATTCCAAGGGCTGGGATGCGATCCGAACAGCCCGGCATGAGACGATGAACAGCCGGGGCGTGCTTCAAACACGGTGGGATATCTCGCCCCGCGACCTGGATGTGCACAGTTGGCTGGATGAGAAACACACCGACTGGGAAGCAGCCAAAATGGCCACCTATGCTGCGATGGTGGACCGGATGGATCAGTCCATCGGAACACTTGTGTCCTCGCTTCGCCGACAGGATCAGTTGGACAACACGCTGATCCTGTTTCTGTCCGACAACGGCGGCTGCGCCGAGTTCATGGCAGAAGATGGCTGGGCGCAGTTCTATCCGGACACCACCCATGACGGGCGCAAGATCACGATGGGCAACGTGCCTGACCTGGCCCCGGGCGACGCGCAAACCTTTCAAAGCTACGACAAACCTTGGGCCAATGTTTCGAACGCGCCCTTTCGTCTGTTCAAACACTATGTTCACGAAGGCGGGATATCGACGCCTCTGGTGGCGCATTGGCCTGATGGGTTTTCACCGGAAACCGCGCGCCATGCCCCCTGCCATGTGGTCGACATCCTGCCTACGATCCTTGAGGCGACCGGCACGTCCTACCTCACGGAACTGGGTGGGCATGAGATTCAACCCACGCAGGGAGAAAGCCTTCTGCCGCTCTTGCAGGGCGCTGACTGGACCAGAGAACAGCCGATCTTTTTCGAACACGAAGGCAACGCCGCCATACGCCTGGGGCAGTTCAAGCTTGTCCGCTTGCATGGTCAGGATTGGGAACTTTATGACATGGAGACTGACAGAACCGAGCTGCACAATCTGATCCACGGCGAAACCAATCGCGCAAAGGTTTTGCAGCGCGCCTACCAAAATTGGGCCGACACAGTGGGTGTCATGGATTGGGATATTGCTTTGCCAAAGCTTCTGAAAGCTTGGCACATGTCCAGTCAGGACGGTTGAATCCTTCTTCCCGAGTGTTTTTATCAGAATTCAATTGTATTCGAGCGGGATTGCTATATTTCACGGTGAAACCGGGTCCGTTTCCGGATTCGCCAACACTTGGGAATTGCAATGTTCAAAGCATCGACAGCACTTGCCACCATCGTGGCCACCACTCTGACAACCACCGCCTGGGCCGAAGGCGAAGTGAACCTTTACTCGTCACGCCACTATGACACCGATGAACGGCTTTTTTCAGACTTCGAAGATGCCACTGGCATCACCATCAACCGGATCGAAGGCAAGGCAGACGAACTGGTGGCCCGGATGAGCGCTGAAGGCGTCAATTCACCTGCTGACATCTTGTTGACAGCCGATACCTCTCGTCTGGAGCGGGCCAAGAATGCAGGTGTTCTGCAATCCATCGACAGTGACGTGCTTGAGGCGCGCCTACCCGACTATCTGCAGGACAGCGACAACCAATGGTTCGGCTTTTCGCAACGTGCGCGTGTGATCTTTTACGTCAAGAACGACGTCACCAACCCACCCCGCACCTATCTGGATCTGGCCGATCCGCAGTACGCCGGGCAAATCTGCATCCGCTCATCGAGCAACACCTATAATCAGACTTTGATGGCCTCGATCATCGAACACCACGGCGAAGAGGCCGCACTGGCTTGGGCAGACGGCGTGGTTGCCAACATGGCGCGTGATCCAAAGGGCGGTGACACTGATCAGCTGCGCGGCCTGGTGTCGGGCGAGTGCGAGATTGCTGTAGGCAATACGTATTACTTTTCCCGCGCCCTACGAAAAAACGTCAAGGGCGTGAGCGACAGCATCGACATGATCGGCTGGATCTTCCCCTCGCAGGATGCCGAAGGCGCGCACATGAACCTGTCGGGCGGCGGCGTCGCAGCCAATGCCCCGAACAGAGAAAACGCCATCAAGTTTCTCGAATACCTGGCTTCGGACCAGGCGCAGCAGTATTTCTCGGGCGGCAATGATGAATACCCCGCTGTTCCGGGTGTTGGCCTTTCCGAATCCGTCGCCAAGCTGGGTCATTTCAAACCCGACGATGTGAGCCTGTCAGCCGTAGCCAAGAACATTCCCACAGCGCAAAAGATTTTTGACGAGGCGGGCTGGCGTTAAACCCGCCTAAAAAAGTGACCATCGACAAGGCGTGAGAGAAATCTCGCGCCTTTTTTCTTGCAATCATCAAATGATTCAATGCAGAATTTTCATAAATGAAATTTTGTCTCGGATATGATCGTGCTGGACACCCTATCAAACCGCCTGAGCGAACGCCTGAAAGAACTCCGCCATGGGCGCGGCTGGTCGCTGGATGAGCTGGCATCAGCCAGCGGGCTGAGCCGGGCCACCCTGTCCCGAATGGAAAAAGGTGACGTCAGCCCAACAGCCGAGAGCCTGGGTCGGCTGTGTCGGGCATACGGCTTGCCAATGTCCCGCCTTATGATGATGGTCGAGGATACGTTTTCCCCACTCATCCCGATGGAACGGCAGACGGAATGGACCGACCCGGACACTGGGTATGTCCGCCGCTCTGTTTCGCCCCCGGCCCCGGGTCTATCGGGCGAGGTCATCGAATGCCACCTGCCCCGGGGCACGCGGGTTTCCTATGACGGGCCGCCCAAACCCGGACAAGAGCACCATGTAATCTTGCTGGACGGAGCAATGTCTCTGACCGTGGATTCAGTGCGCCACGACCTGACTGCGGGCGACTGCCTGCGCTATCATCTGTCGGGCCCTACGGAATTTGAAACCTCGGAACACCGCGGCGTGCGCTACATGCTGGTGTTGATATGATCGAAGAGGTCTCGGCATCCGCGCTGCCGTCAATCCTTGGAGATTTGGCTGACACCCTGCACGCTTGCGTTCACCACGGCGCAAGCGTCGGATTTGTCCTACCGTTCTCTGAACAGGACGCGGCAGAGTTCTGGGAGGACCGTATCTTCAACATGGTGGCCAATGGGACCGCGACCCTGTTTGCGGCACGCCACGAGGGCCGTGTTGTGGGCACTGTCCAACTGGTGCCCGCGCCGATGCCGAATCAACCTCACCGGGCGGATGTCTCAAAGCTCCTGGTGCACCCTGATTTTCGCCGGTTGGGTTTGGGGCGGAGCCTGATGACCGCTTTGCAGGACAAGGCCTGTGATCTTGGTCTGTCCTTGCTGGTCTTGGACACGCGCAGCGGCGACCCCTCGCAGGTGCTTTATCAATCGCTTGGCTTTCAGGTGGCCGGAGAGATCCCGGACTTCTGCCGCAACCCCTTTGACGACCGGCTCGAACCCACAACCTATTTGTACAAGGACCTGCAATGATCGCACTGTTGGTCCTGGCCGTGATCCTTGGTGGTGCGCTGATCGCGGCACAGGGTCCGATCTACACTCAAATGGCCCAACTGGTAGGCGGACCGCTCCAAACAGCTGCTCTCGCGTTTGGTCTTGGAACGCTGTCGTTGCTGATGTTGTTGCTGACGACAGGCAGTGCGTTGCCGCGCAAATCCGACATAGCCGCCGTTCCCCTGTGGATGTGGGCAGGTGGGGTGATCGGCGTTTACGTGGTGCTGGTCTCGATCCTCGCAGTGCCCCGGCTGGGTGTCGCGTCATATATGGTTTGCGTGATCGTTGGCCAACTGGCCGCGGGTTTCGTCTATGACCGAACCGGAGCCTTCGGAATGGGGGTGCGAGATTTCTCGACCGCCAATCTGATCGGGCTGGGCCTGGTCGCGCTGGGGGCCAGCTTAACCGTCTGGCGTTAGTGCCCGCGCCCAACCTGACGACAGATCAGGATCACTGGCAGCAAACCCACGGCCAAAATGACCAACGACGGCACCGCCGCGCCCTCTAGCCGCTCGTCCGAGGCCAGTCGGAATGCCTGCACCGCCAAGGTGTCATAGTTGAACGGGCGCATGATCAAGGTTGCAGGCAACTCTTTCATCACATCGACAAAGACGATGAGCAGCGCAGTCAGCAGCGACGGTGTCAGGATCGGAAGATGAACCCGACGCAGGGTGCCCATCGGTGTCTTGCCCAACGATCGCGCGGCTGCATCCATGTTGGAATGCACCATGCTCTGCCCGCCTTCATAGGCAGACAGTGCTGCTGACAGGAAACGCACCATGTAAGCCGCCACCAAAAGCCAGATCGATCCAGTGATCAACAGGCCGGTGGACACGCCAAAAGTGGACCGCATCCAGCCATCCACCAGGTTGTCGACATTCGCGAACGGCACCATCAAACCAACGGCAATCACCCCACCGGGCACCGCATAACCCAGCCGCGAGACATAGACCGCGGCCATCGACTGCCGCCCGGGCTTGAGTCGTTGAAAGAACCCCGCGCAGATCGCGGCACAGACCGTGACGACAGCGGCAACAGACGCCAGCGTGAGCGAGTTCTGAATGAACCCGACATAACGGCGCGACAGCAGGTTCTGCTCGGAATCAAGCCCCATCTGGAACAAGATTATGACCGGTAGAGCAAAGCCCAGAACGACCGGAATGACGCACAGTACAAATGCACCCGCCGCCGCAAACCCGTGCAACTGCGCCGGTGGCAACGCCGCGTGACGCCGCCCTGCTTGGTGATATTTGGACTTGCCGCGCTGTGTGCGCTCGGCAACGGCCAGCACAAGTGCTGCCCCCAGCAGAACCAGCGCCAACTGCGCCGCGGCAGCCCGATCGGCCATCGTGAACCAACTGGTGTAAATACCTGTGGCAAAAGTCTGGACCCCGAAATAGGCCACGGTTCCGAAATCCGCGATCGTTTCCATTACCGCCAGCAAAACGCCCCCAGCAATAGCGGGACGTGCCATAGGCAACGAGACCTTCCAGAAAGCGGCAAAGGGGCTGGATCCCAAAGACCGTGCGGCCAGAAAGGCCGTAGCGCTTTGCTGCAAGAACGCGGCACGCGCCAGCAGATATACGTAGGGATACAGCACCAGAATCAACATCACCGCCGCCCCCTCGGTCGATCGGACCTCAGGGAACCAATAGTCACGCGGGCCCCACCCCATCACGTCCCGCAATGAGCTTTGAACAATGCCCGGGTGATCCAGGATAAATGTATAGGCATAGGCCAGCACATAGGCCGGAAAGGCCAGCGGCAGGACCAGCGCAATCTCCATCAGCCGTGACCCCGGAAACCGGGTCATTGTCACCAACCAAGCCGCACCGACACCAAGGCAGAATGTGCCAGCAGCCACCAAAACGACCAGGATCAGCGTTGTCACCGCATAACGCGGCAGAACTGTCGACAGCAGATGCGACACTGTTTCGGTGCCACCTGTCACCGCGGCCAACACAACGGCCAGCATCGGCAACAGGCAAGTCGCCGCAATGACCATAGCGATCCAGCCGAGCACCCGAGTCCCGGTGGAATTGCGGTGGCGTGTGCCCTGTTCTGAATACTCTATGTCGGCCATGATCAGTTCTGTGTAAGGCGTTCTGCCCTTATTCGATCATTTTTGTCGGTAATTCCAGTGGCAATCACGCGCCGACACCGCAGGCACATGCACACGGATTCGACTTTGCCTTGCTCTGACCGTATGCAGTATGGTGAATTCAATTTCAAATTGCATAGGTAGATGACCATGACCGCGTTGGATTACTTCGCCTGGATCGTTCTGATCGTTCTGATCATAACCGTCCTGGTCGGCTTTGTTATTCTTGCCCGCCTGCCCGGCCAGATCGCGCATAATCGCAACCACCCTCAGGCCGAGGCCATCACGGTTGCCGGGTGGTTGGGGGCGCTGATGGCCGGTGTGTTCTGGCCACTGGCCTTGATCTGGGCCTTTACAAGCCCTCAATCCTCCGCGCAGGCAACGGAACTCAAATCATGATCGTTTTCCTGACCCTGATCTATGTTGCCTTCCTGTTTGTCCTGATCCGACTCAAGGTCGTGCCCAATACCGGTTTGACCTGGTCCACGACTTTGATCTGGATGGTGGTTCTGTTCATTTTCCTTTTCATCCCTTTGCAATGGGGCGCCCCACAGGGCTCAACCCGCGTTCTGACCCGCGCGGTCCAGGTGATCCCAAATGTCAACGGCGAGGTGGTCGAAATCGCCGCCAAACCAAATGTAGCGATTAAAAAGGGCGATTTGCTGTTCCAGCTGGATACCGAACCCTTTCAGATCGCTCTGGCCGCAGCCGAGGCACAACTCGTCCGCGTCAAGGCGCAAGCTAAGCAGGATATAGATACCCTACGAAACTCTGAAGCTCAGTTAAGGCAGGCGCTTGCAGCTCAGCTCCTCGCTCAAAGCCGATACGAAGATGACGCTCAACTTGTCCAAAGTGGGGCCATTTCCGAAAACCGGCTGGAACAGCGCGAAACAGATTTGGAAGCAGCCGAAGCCGCTGTCGATCAGGCACGCGCGGCGATATCCCAAGCAGAAACCGAATTGGGCGCAGTTACCGCAGATGGAACCGTGGCAAAGGTTGCCGAGGCGCAGGCCAATTTGGATCAGGCAAGTTGGAACCTGGATCAAACCGCCGTGGTGGCCCCCAGCGACGGGTACATCACCAATCTTGCACTGGCCGTCGGTCAACGCGTCACCAGCTTTCCGATTGCCCCTTCGATGGTGTTTGTCGATACCTCAGAGAAAACACTCGTTGTGAACATCCAACAGATCTACATGCGTCATCTGAAACCGGGGCAAGAGGTCGAAATAGCCCTGAAAACGAAGCCCGGCGAAATCCTGACCGGAACTTTGCGAGGCGTGACCGAGATAGCGTCGCAAGGGCAGGCACTTGTGTCCGGCTCGGTTTATTCCACCGGGCAGATTCAGGCAGAGCCCTTCGTTGCACGTATCGATCTGGACGACCCCAATCTGCTTGATGCGCTGCCCCCTGGGGCAGTCGGGACCGCGTCGATCTATACCGACGCCGTAGCGCCCACACACATCATTCGCCGCGTGATGATCCGGATGCAGAGCATCATGAACTACGTGATCCCGCCGCTTTGAAACAAAGAACCCCGCCAATCTCAGGATCGGCGGGGTTCTCGTTCTGCGGTTCACTTTGTTGCTCAGTCGTAGACGCGCTGATCCTCAATCACCAACCCGTCCTTGGGCAGCGACCCTGGTGCAACCACTTCGATCGCGCCTTTGAGTTTCAGCACTTCAACGACCGACCTGGCATAACTCATGTCGTCTCCACCCGCGCTTTCGATCTGTACGGTCATTGTGTCCATTTCACCCTGACGCGAGGCTATGACGCGGGCCTTGACGATTTCGTCGTGCTTGTCGACCAATGCCGCGACCTGTTCCGGGCGGACAAACATGCCCTTGATCTTGGTCGTCTGATCCGCACGGCCCATCCAGCCCTTGATCCGCATATTGGTGCGGCCACAGGGCGACAGGCCCGGTAAAACGGCAGACAAATCACCGGTGGCAAAGCGGATGAGCGGATAGTCGGGGTTAAGGGAGGTTACAACGACCTCGCCCACCTCGCCAGGCGCCACCGGTGTACCCGTACCGGGTGTCACGATCTCGACGATAACCTGTTCGTCTACAATCATCCCTTCCATCGCCTGGCTTTCATAAGCGATGCTTCCCAGATCGGCAGTGGCATAGCTTTGCAGACAGGTGATGCCGCGATCGGCATATTCCTGACGCAGAGACGGGAACAGCGCCCCACCACCAACTGCGGCCTTCGAGAACTTGAGGGCAACACCCATCTCATCGGCTTTATCCAAAATGACCTTCAGGTAATCTGGTGTGCCCGCATAAGCCGTGCAGCCAATATCTCGCGCCGCATTTACCTGCAACTCGGTCTGACCAGTGCCCGCTGGTAGAACCGCAGCCCCAACCGCGCGAGCACCGTTTTCAAAGATCATGCCCGCTGGCGTCAGGTGATAGCCAAAGCAGTTCTGGACAATGTCCCCACGCCCAATACCTGCCGCATGCAGGAACCGACCCATGCGCCACCAGTCATGATCTACGCCACCCGGTTCATAAATCGGGCCGGGCGATTGAAAGATGTGAGCAAAGCCCGAAGCCGGTATGACAGTGAACCCACCGAAGGGCGCGCTTTCGGATTGGGCACGGCTCAGCTCGGATTTGCGCAAAACGGGCAATCCAACCAGATCATCGGCACTTTGGATGGCGGGGCTATCGACACCCGCCAGGCTCTCTGCATAACCACGCGCCGACTGCGCGCGCGCAATCTGTTCCGGCAAAGCCCGCGCCAGATCAGCGGCACGTTCATCGCCACTTCGTGTCTCAAGGGTATCAAAATGCGTCATGATCTGATCCCTCATCAGCTCAGCCACCGCTTTCGGCGGCGATAAGACCTGACATCGCGGAAACTTTTGCGCCCTTCCTCGGACATGCCGAGATAGAACTCCTTGACGTCCGGGTTCTCACGCAAGTCAGCCGCAGGGCCATCCATCACAACGCGGCCTGATTCCAGAATATAGCCATAGTGGGCAAAGCGCAGCGCCACGTTGGTATTCTGTTCCGCCAGCAAGAAGGACACGCCCTCTTTTTCGTTCAGATCTTTTACGATTCCAAAGATTTCCTCAACCAGTTGGGGCGCCAGTCCCATCGAGGGTTCGTCCAGCAGAATCGTTTCGGGGTTGGCCATCAGGGCGCGGCCAATGGCAACCATCTGCTGCTCGCCGCCCGAGGTGTAACCCGCCAATGATTTGCGCCGTTCCTTGAGGCGCGGAAAATAGTTGTAAACCAATTCAAGGTCACGCTGCATCTCGGCCTTGCCGGATTTGCGGGTGTAGTATCCCGTCAGCAGATTTTCCTCGACCGTCAGGTGCTCAAAGCAGTGACGCCCTTCCATCACCTGGATCACGCCCTGGCGCACCAGATCCGCCGGGTCAGAATCGTGAACGTCCTTACCGCGATATTTGACCGATCCTTTGGTCACTTCACCACGTTCCGAATGAAGCAGGTTCGAGATCGCCTTGAGCGTCGTTGTCTTGCCGGCACCATTGCCACCCAGCAGAGCAGTGATCCCGCCCTTGGGCACGCTCAGGCTGACGCCCTTCAACACGAGGATCACGTGATTGTAGATCACCTCGATATTGTTGACCTCCAAAAGGGTCTCGACACCGACGTCGTTAGTGTTGGCTGCATCCAGCATCAGTTGTTGTCCTCACGCATGCCCGGTTCCCATGCCGGGCTTTGGGGGATGGAACGGCAGGTAAACCGCCGTTCCAAAGAGTGTTCAAACCGGGCCGATCAGCAGCGCGGCTCGATGTTGTTTTCCGCCGCATATGCACCGGAATCCTCGGCAACCAGCGCACCGATCACCTCGGCGTCGGTCGGTTTGAAGTCCGAGATCAGCGACCAGGTTTTCGACGATGCATCCCACTGGTTCACACCAACCAGACCAGGGCCACCGTGGTTTTCGCACGACACCTTGAACGAGGGGCCAAAGTTGGGCATGCCAAGCGCGGCCATCTTGTCCTCGGTGATTTCCAGAGCTTCCATACCGTCACGCATCTGCTGCGGTGTGATGTCGCTCACGCCGTGCATTTCCTGCGCGGTTTTTACGGCTTCGGCTGCCAGCATCGCGGCATAGAGACCGCGGTTGTACAGAACCGTACCAACCTGATCACCAGCACCCGCTGCCTTGCCCGCATCGACAACGTATTTCTGGATGTCGTCAAACACCGGGAAGTCGCTGCCCACGTTGTGGAAAGTGACCGCCTTGTAGCCATCGGCCGCATCGCCTGCGGACAGAACGTCATGCTCGGCACCGGACCACCAGACACCAATGAAGTTTTCCATCGGGAAACGGATGTTTGCGGCTTCCTGAACGGCGACCTGGTTCATAACGCCCCAGCCCCAGATCACAACGTAATCCGGGCGGTCACGACGGATCTGCAACCACTGCGACTTCTGCTCCTGACCGGGATGGTCAACAGGCAGCGCTTTCAGGTCAAAACCATATTTCTTGGACAGCTCTTCCAGTGTCCGGATTGGTTCCTTGCCGTAGGCCGAATTGTGGTAAACCAGTGCAACTTTCTTGCCCTCGATGTTGCCATCGTTGACCTCAAGCAGATAGTTTACAACGCCCGAAGCACCGTTCCAGTAGTTGGCTGGATAGTTAAAGACGTTCGAGAACACATCGCCGTTTGCAGCTGAGGTCCGACCATAGCCCATGGTGTGGATCGGAATTCCGTCAGCGGTCGCTTTCGGGATCAGCTGATAGGTGATGCCAGTCGACAGCGGCTGATACACCAACGCGCCTTCACCTTTGGTAGATTCGTAGCATTCAACACCTTTTTCGGTGTTATACCCGGTTTCACATTCCACCAGTCGGGTCGGTACGCCACCGATTCCACCGTCACGCTCGTTGAGCAGTGTGAAATAGTCCGCATAGCCATCCGCAAACGGAATACCGCCTGCTGCATAAGGTCCTGTCCGATAGCTCAGCGATGGGAACACAAGGTCTGCCATCACAGGTCCAGCGGCCATCAGCGCACCAAGCGCCAGAGTGGTCAGTTTCATTTTCATCGGCTTTATTCCTCCCTAGGTATTATCCGATCGTGAACGAGGTCCTCCGCCCCGCAATTTCATGCCCGGCCCCGCGTCAGTGCGGGAACGGCCAGAGTCGCAACTTCTCCTTGGCGACGCGCCACAGCTGCGCCAACCCGTGGGGTTCCATGATCAGGAACAGAATGATCAGTGCACCCACAATCACCAGCTGCAAATGGGCCACGATGTCCGTAGGCCAACCCAGCATGTCCGCACCAACCACCTTCAGAACGACCGGCAACAGAACCAGGAAGGCCGCGCCGGCGAACGAACCAAAGATCGAGCCCAAACCGCCGATGATCACCATGAAGAGCACCAGGAAAGATTTCTGGATGCCAAACACCTCGCCCACTTCGACAGCGCCAAGGTAAACTGAAAAAAACAGTGCACCCGAGATTCCGACAAAGAACGAGCTGACGGCAAATGCCGTCAGCTTGGCTTTCAGCGGGTTCACCCCGATGATCTCGGCCGCAATATCCATGTCACGAATAGCCATCCACTTTCGACCAACAGTGCCGCGCGTCAGGTTGCGCGCAATCAGGGCACAGAATGTCAGGAAAATCAGGCAGAACAGATAAGTCGCCCAAGCCGGAGCATTAGGGCCTGTGATGATGATGCCGAAGACATCGCGCTCCGGTGCGTTGATCTGACCCGAAGCCGAGTAGTTGTAGAACCAGGGAACACGGTTAAAGAGCCAGACCAGAAAGAACTGCGCCGCAAGTGTGGCCACCGCCAGGTAGAACCCCTTGATCCTCAGACTGGGCAACCCAAACAAAACCCCCACGAGGGCCGTGATGCCTCCCGACAGCAGGACCTGGATGAACATGCTCATTTCCGGGAATGCGGTCATCAGCTTATAGCAGGCATAAGCCCCCACAGCCATGAACCCACCGGTGCCCAAAGACACCTGCCCACAATACCCCGTGAGAATGTTCAACCCGATCGCCGCGATCGCATAGATCAAAAACGGCAGCAAGATCGCATTGGCCCAGTAGTCATTGATCAGGAACGGGACCACTGCAAAGGCAAACACCATGACGGCATAAAAGCGATAGCGGTCGAACCGGATCGGAAAGGTCTGGTTGTCCTGAGTGTAGGAGATTTTGAAATCTCCGGCTTCGCGGTAGAACATGTTCAGATGCCCCCTTCGGACTGCGCGCGGTTCCGGGCCGCGGCGTCGAGTTGATTTGATTTCCTGGCATAGCCGCTGGCTTCCGAGGCCTGCACCAGCCGCATGTAAGCAAAGACCCCTGTCACCAGCCCGCCAAAGGCCAGCAGCGCGGCAATCACCAGTTGACTCTCCGTCAGGCCATCGGCCGTGACGGCAAGATACCCGAATGCCCAAAACCCGGACCACGCAATCACGTTGATGATGGCGATCAGCTTTTTCATCTTCGGATACCCTTTCGTTTCTTGTATCAGGCGAAGGTTCCGGGCGGGCGGGTCTCGTTGCGCAAAGCGCAACGGGGTCGCCCCCCCGGGGCCTCAAACCCTTTCGATAATCTTGTCCCCAAACAGACCCTGCGGACGGAACACCAGGAACAACAGCGCCAGCACATAGGCAAACCAGTTTTCGGTCGCGCCACCCACCAATGGGCCAATGGAGAACTCAAAGAGTTTCTCGCCAACACCGATAATCAGACCGCCAACAATGGCCCCCGGGATCGAGGTAAATCCACCCAACATCAGAACCGGCAACGCCTTGAGCGCAATCAGAGACAGCGAAAACTGAACGCCCGACTTACTGCCCCAGACGATACCGGCAACCAGGGCAACAAAGCCCGCAACCGACCAGACCAGAACCCAGATGAAGTTCAGGTTGATACCGACAGACAACGCTGCCTGATGGTCATCAGCAACGGCCCGCATGGCGCGACCCTGTTTGGTGTACTGGCTGAACGCCACCAGAGCGATCACCAACACCGCAGCAATCACGGTCGCTATCAGATCAAGCCGGTCAAGGAAAAAGCCATAGAAATTTTCGTTCCCCATCCCCAGCCACTGGGTGTTTTCTTCGATCCAAAGGCTGCCGCCCTGCGGCAAACCAACATCCAGCGCCTTGATTTCGGACCCCCACATCAGGTCGGCAACGCCTTCCAGGAAATAGGCCAGACCAATGGTCGCCATGAACAGGATGATCGGTTCCTGCCCAACCAGGTGGCGGAAGATGTATTGCTGAACCAGCCAGGCAAAGAGCACCATGACCACGACTGTCAGAACAATCGCGATGATCGCCGGGACCTCCCATCCAAAGTGGTGTATTTTTGTCCCAAAGATCGCATTGATCAGGTGGGAAAACGGAACCTGCCCGACCATGATCCCGTATAGCGTCATCGCCGCGAAAAGCGCCATGACACCCTGAGCGTAGTTGAAGATACCTGAAGCCTTGTAGATCAACACAAAACCCAAGGCCACAAGCGCATAAAGGACGCCTGCCATGAGGCCGTTCAGAACGACCTCTGTTCCGTATAGAAGTGAATCAGGCATCCTGCTCTCCCCCTGCAGACTTCGTGCTCGAAATCTGCCCAAATCTCTCGAAATTTCTTGACTGCATCCGAAGTTCAGTCATGCGACACCCCCAGATAGGCGTCGATGACATCCTGGTTCGTGCGCACCTCGTCCGGCGTGCCGTCGCCAATCTTCTTGCCGTAATCCATCACGACCACACGGTCAGACAGGTCCATCACAACGCCCATGTCATGTTCAATCAGGGCGATCGTGGTGCCAAACTCGTCGTTCACATCCAGGATAAACCGGGACATGTCTTCCTTCTCCTCGACGTTCATGCCCGCCATGGGTTCATCCAGAAGCAAAAGCTTCGGTTCTGCCGCCAAAGCGCGTGCCAACTCGACCCGTTTCTTCAAACCATAAGGCAAGCGCGAAACCGGCGTCTTGCGGATGTGCTGGATCTCCAGAAAGTCGATGACTCTCTCGACGACTTCACGGTTCTCAGTCTCTTCCTGCTCCGCCTTCCCCTTCCACAAGGCTTGCGAAAACAGACCTGTTTTCATGTGATTCAGGCGACCGGTCATCACGTTGTCCAGAACGCTCATGCCTTCGAACAGCGCAATATTCTGAAAGGTCCGGGCAATCCCCTGACGCGCCACTTCATAGGGGCGCATTTGCGGACGCTTCTTGCCATGAAAGAACACCTCGCCTTCCTGCGGCACATAAAAGCCCGAGATCACGTTGAGCATCGAGGACTTGCCAGCCCCGTTCGGACCAATGATGGCCCGGATTTCTCCTTCGCGAATATCGAACGAAATGTCCTTGATCGCCACCACACCGCCAAAGCGCAACGTGATGTTCTTCA